>Ga0154383_143_pt1 | contig 95424 bp, 80 predicted proteins | sample RifGroB1_FD_105627 | JGI IMG/M metagenome (GOLD analysis project Ga0154383, IMG submission 105627) | Spirochaetes bacterium GWB1_60_80
GGATAACCCGGCGGCCGTCAGCCAGCTGCTGCCGTACCGGCTTGATCCGAGAAGCTATAAAACTGCGCCAACGGGGTGATGGTAGCGCTTACCTTGGTACCGTCGATGATGGTAGCAGCACTGTTTACACCTAGGCTCTGGAACAGCATGATGATGTTGAGCGCCGGGCCCGGCGCATCGAGCCAGACAACACCCCCTTCCTGCAGCTAGTCAGTTTGGCCGAAGAACAACTGAGCAAGCTTTATCTGGACACATTGCCCGCTGAATGGCAAACCCAGGAAGGCCTAGCCGAAAAGGTCGAGGCCGATTAGGGCCCGCAAAAATGGCATCAGTTTGACGAGGAAGATTGGGTTCGTCTGCAGTTGTCGGATGGTCAGAATGAGCTGGAATTTAGCTTGCTGCTTTCGTCTGAACAAGCCTGGCTCCTTACACAGCCGCCGCCTATCTTGCTTTCCGGCACAGCCGGATCGGGTAAAACCACCCTGGCGGTATATTTTTTGTTGCGCCCCGAATATCAGGGGCAGCGTCGTTTGTTTGTCACCTACAGCCCCTTCCAGCGTGATTACGCGCGCTCACTGTATGTGGACTGGTCAAAGGTAAAGACAAGCTTGGCAGAGAACCAGCGCTAGTTTTAACGAACTGCAACGTCAGTTACTGGGTAGCCAAGTCCAGTAGCTTCGACCCTGACAACGAAGTCAGCCTTGATGAGTTCAGAAACATCATCGCCCTGTATCCGCTGTCGAGCCCCTACAATCCAGAACTGGTTTGGGAAGAAATACGCTCAATTATCAAAGGATCCCGGCCGGTCGTACCGCTGCGGCGCCTGCATGATTTGTTTGGCCAGATCCAAAATAATACCGCCTCGCGCCGCGACCGCCAGGAGTTGGCCGCCGGCCTAGTTGAATTGTCCCGCTTTAGCTGGATGAACAAAGCCGACCAACTAATCTATAAGCGGACCGGCTTGGCGGATGTGGCAAGTTTTGCCAGCCAGTTGGCAGTTGGCAGCAGTCCGCATGAAACAGCCATAGTGGAAATAATTCTCGAGTTGGTGCGTAAGCAGAGCGGGCAAAGCCAGGGCGTACTGCTCAGTCTGGATGAGTACCTGATGCTTGGTCACAAGCGAGAGCCAAATTTTCCTTACGATCGGCAGATCATATACAATATCGCTGAATTTTACCAACGCAAACTGAGCGAAAGCGGCCGGTACGACGAAATCGACCTGGCTCGTGCCGCCCAAGAAGAACGCAAGCTGAGCCGGCCGACCGGCAACACAGCCGACCAGTCCGGCTACGAACTGCTGGTATGCGACGAAATTCAGGATTTTACCGACATCCAGACCGAGCTACTCTTTGATCTGGTGCCGGAACGTAGCCGCCTATTTCTGGCCGGCGACGACCGGCAAATAATTAATCCCAGCGGCTTTCGCTGGGAAGAAATCCGGCAGCGTTTCCACGAAGGCGGCGGCAGCATACCGCCGATCACGGCTTTGAAACTGAATTTTCGCTCCACCAGTGCCATTGTCGGCCTGGCCAATGCTTTGCTGGCGCTATAAAAAATTTTTTTGGGGATCGGCAAACACGAACACTTTGAAGACTGGAAGTTCAACGGTAAAGCCCCGCTTTTACTGGAAGCCATATCGGAAAACAGCCTGTTAAGCCTCTTGGGCAGCCAGGCTGCCGACCAGGCCATTCTGACCCGAACCAGCGCGGAAAAACAGTAGCTGTTCAAAAAATTTGGTACCGAGCTGATCTTTACCATTCATGAAGCCAAGGGCCTGGAATTCGAATCACTCTTGTTGTGGAAATTCGCCAGCGATTCTCCCAATCAGGAGCTGTGGCACTTAATAGCCGAGGAGCAAGCCCTACCGACCGAACAACAGCCGCGCGCCCGTTATGAAATAAACCTGCTCTATGTGGTGGTAACCCGTAGCCCCAACCTGCTCTGCATCTACGATGGCCCAGCAGTCTCGGCAATCTGGCAGAACAAGCTTCTGCAAGCGCCTGGGCGACCCACGCCTCTTGGGCTATTCCAGCCTGGAATTCAATCGCCTGGATGACACCATCCGTTACCTTGGTCTGGCAGCCAGCAAAAATGAAGCCAGCCGACTAGCACTGGAGCGTGATTACGCCGCGCCGGCCAAAGGCAAGGCGCTGATTCGTCGCGCCGTGCTGGCCTATGCACAGGGACTCTATAAACAAGCCACCGAAGATTTCGCCGCCTGCTTTCAGAATAAATATGCGGCTCAAGCTTTCCAGCAGGCCGGCTTGATCCCGGAAGCCGCCCGGTACTATCAGCGAGCCAACAATCCGGAAGCCGCCCTGGCCGCGTTTGATAGCTGGCAGCCCACAGATTATCAGGCTAGCGCCTGCAACAACAGCATTTACTCAGTCAACTCCTTTCCGAACGGCTGGCGCGCGATCCGGATAAAGGTAAAAGCTACAACCAGGACACGGCCAATCGCCTGTACCAGGAAGCCATCAGCGCTGGTAACGAAGGCCGGCCACTGGCTGCCCTGGGGCGCCTATTGCCCTTTCATGAAATGGAACATGTCGTAGACGCCCTGCTTGACATCGAGGACGACGACCTGGCCGCCCATATACTCATGCATGCCCCAAAACCGCAACTCTGGCAGGATTACCACCAACGCCGCGGTAATCTGCGGCTTGACCCGAGAAAAAGCAGTTTCCTGAATGCTGAAGAGTTTTCACGTTTCTTGTACCGACAAAAGAATCCGGAGGCCATGCGCGTCTTTTTCCTCTACATTGAAGAGCTGCTCCGGGCTGTCAAGCAGCTGGACACTGCCGCCGGGGAAGACTGCCGGCAAAAGCTGCAGCAAGGCGTCGCCAAATCTTATTTCTTTTTTAACCAGCTCAGCAAAAAAAAAACATGGCCGAACTGTACCCTTATTACTGCCGCTTGTGCCCCCGACTGTCCGACTGGAACAGTATAGGACGCTTTCTGTACTACTGCAGCCACGTCATTCCGACAACTGATCTTAAAAAGACGGCGCCTTCTGGCAGCTGGCCAGCGAATTACAAGAGATCTGTGATGACTCCAAAGACGTGCAATTCTGCCTGGCGTTTAGTGGTATTCCGCCTTATGATCAAATGCTTACGATCGGAGCCAGCCTGACAGTGCAGGCCAACAACTGGCAGACACTGGCGCTCCTGCCCGGCTTGCACGACAACATTGTGGCCTATCTGTAAGCCGCCGGCAACTATCAAGCCGCCTATAATCTTTGTATCAGCAACAAGCAGATCGAACAAGCCGTGCGATTGGCTTTGAATCATCTGTCCTATAAAACCGCCGCCAAGCTGCTGCAAACCGAAAAACGGCTGGCCGAGGCACTGCAGATCTACGAAAAGCATGGCGACCTCAAAGCCGCTGAAAAACTGCGCCAAAGAATGGTTAAAATTGCCAGTTAAAGCCAGGCCGTCGATAAGCTAAAGCAAAAAGATTTTGATTTTTAAGCTGGCCGGCCGGTACCGGACCGCTAACAGGTTGTTGAAAAAGCCGGTTGCTTTCTCAACAACCTTAACAATTCCTCGCATAGCTTGCGCTATGCTGCGTAATTGTACCGGCTTTTGAAGTGTTGAAAAGCCGCATCCGCGTTTTTCAACACCCTGCTAAACCGGCAGCCAGCCTTCGACTGCATGGTGCAGTCAGGGGGCGGGAGTTTGTTGTGGGGTTCAGTCGACTAGGTGGATGGTATCTGGGTGGAAGGGCAGGCTCAGGGTGAAGAGGCAGCCGGCGCCGGGGTGTGATATGACTTCGACTTGGCCGCGCAGTTGTTCGTTGATGATGGTGTGCAGGATGTAGAGGCCTAGGCCGGTGCCGCCGCTGGAGCGCTTGGTGGTGAAGAAGGGGTCGAAGACGCGTCGTTGGGTTTCGGCGTCCATGCCGCGGCCATCGTCGCTGACGGTAATGGTCAGGTTGGACCGGTCGTTCGAGATGCTGATATGTATCTGGCCTATCTGGTCGCTTTCAAAGGCATGTACTTTGGCGTTTAGCACCAGGATGGTGATGAGCTGGGACAAGGTGCCTGGAGCCATTTCGACGTTCAAGCGCTCTGGGCAGTTGAGCTTGATGGTCAGGTTGGTTCGCTTGAATTCCGGTTTCAGGCTGGCGATTATCTCTTCCATATAGGTGCCGACGTTAATTTTTCTTTTTGCTTCGCTGGATTGGTCGGCGGAGACTTGCTTGAAGCTGCGGACTAATTTGGCGGCTTGCATAAGGTTTTTCTGGATAATATCGCAAGCCTTGTTTGTTTCGTCCGTATAATCCACGAGTTGCTGGTAGGACAGATTGTTGTCGGCCAAGCTGGTTTTCAGGGTGCCGACATCTTCGGCCATCATGGTTATGGCGGTGATGGCCACGCCGAGGGGGGTGTTGATCTCGTGGGCTACGCCGGCCACCAATCCGCCCAAGGCGGCGAGCTTTTCAGAGCGCAGCTGGGTGTCCAGGCTCTGCTTCAGTTTCATGGTCATGGTGTTGAAGCTGGACGCCAGGACGCCTATCTCGTCGCGCGAGCTAATCTCCACGGCCTCGATGATCCGGCCGTGGGCGACTCCGTCCATCGAGGCGGCCAGGCGTTTGATCGGTATCAGGAGCATCAGGCGCAACATGATGGTGATGGCGGTCCACGACAGCGTCAGGATGACGGCGAAACTGATCTGAAGCAGCGATCTGGTCTGAGCGACGCCGATCTGGACCTGGTTAAGCGACAGCTTGATCCGCAAGGTGCCCAGCTTAGTGCCGATTTCGTCGTAGATTTCCTTTTCCAGGATGGTAGTAACGGCCTTGTCCGGGATAGGTTTGGAGGCGAAGGGCAGGATGTCGAAGCCGCTGCTGTCGAGTAAGGATACCGATATTATATCTTCAGTTTTTAGCAGGCCTTCGGCGTTGCCGCGCAGGGTGGAATAGTCGAGCCGGCGCAGGGGGGCTATGCTCAGCATAGCGAAGAGCTCGGCGATTTCGCTGCCTTTGGCCAGGGCTTGCCTAGTTAGGATGCGCGAGATGTAGGTTGACTGAACGACCCACTGGCCGGCCACGATAAGCAGGATCAGGACGAACAACACGGTGTTTATCTTGAAGGCCAGGGATCGTCGAGTCAGGAAATGGTAACCTGCCTTCACGGCTGCCCTTCGGTGGCTGGGAAGGCGCTGGGTACCGGGATGGTCTGGTTGAGGATACCCGCCTTCAGGTTGGCCAGGTATTCTCGGATTTCGGGGGTGATCAAGTGTCCGGTATAGATCATGTCCGTCAGGCCAACGCCATCCTCGGCCAAGCCCAACGGATAGTTGCGGTTTTCTAGGCGCCCGTCAAGGTATTCGTTGATGATGAACAGGACACCCTTGTCGACCTTTTTCATCATGCTGGTCAATATACTGCCTTCCAGCAGATAATCTTGGTCAGAGTCGACGCCGATGGCGTAGCGGCCGTATTTCTGGGCGGCCAGGAAGATGCCCATGCCCGAACCGCCGGCTACTTGGAAGATGATATCGCAGCCGGCGTCGTACATTCCGGCTGCTAGGTCATAGCTGGTGCGCGGCGCGTTCCAGGCATGGCTTTCGCCATAGGCGTTGGCTAGGTGGTCATGGATATAGTCCTCCATGACGACGATTTCGGGAACGGCTTGCCTGGCGCCGGCCGCGAAGCCGACCATGAAGTCGTTGATGACGGGGACGTTCATCGCGCCGAGGGTAGCTACCTTGCCACTGCTCGATATGAGGGCGGCCAAGGCGCCGGCCATGAAGGAGCCTTCGTTCTGGCGGTAGGTGATGGAGCTGACGTTGGGTGGGTAGGCGATGGCCTCGGTGTCATCCAGGATAAAAATGATGTCCGGGTAACGCTCGGCCATGCTGGCTACCGCGTCCATCATGAAGAAGCCGGCGCCGGCGATGATGACGGTGCAACCGCCGTCTATCAGCTCTTGCATCGGGCTTGAGAAATCGTTCTCGTCGACTGGTACGCGATATTCAAATTCGATGCCGTAATCTTTCCTGGCCTGGACCATGCCGTTGAAGTGCAGGTCATTGAAGGCGCGGTCGTTGAGGCCGCCGAAGCCGACGACCAGCCCGAACTTGCGGGTAAGCCGCAGCGCCCGCTCCGGGCTGATATTCGCGGAGGCTCCGGGCGCGCTTGAGTCCGACCCGGTCGTTCCGTCGGCTGCCGGTTTGGCGCAGCCGAAGCTGGCCGCTAAAATCAGCCCTAGGCAAGCGGTTAGGATCCGAGTTGCCCATGTCGTTGGTTTGCGCTGTGCTTGCATTGTGCTCTCCTTCTGGCGCCGGTCGCGCGGCGCCTGGTCGCTTAGTCCGGGAAGCGCGATTTGATGCCGGTGAATTCCGCCAGGTGCTCGAGGAACAAGTCCACCAGGCGGGGTTCAAACTGCTCGCCGCGTTGCCGGCGGATATAGTCGGTGACGTCATCGATTGGCCAGGCTTTTTTGTAAACGCGGTCATGGCTGAGGGCGTCGAAGACGTCAGCCAGGGCGACGATTCGGCCGAAGACCGGGATGCTTTCCTCGGCCAGGCCATCGGGGTAGCCGCCGCCGTTCCAGTGCTCATGGTGGGTCCGGGCAATCTGGGCGCTGGCCTTGAGGATCGAGCGCTCGGACTTGCCGAGCATGGCGTGGCCGGTTACCGGGTGTTCGCGCATGACCAGCCATTCCTCCGGCGTCAGCGGCCCGGGCTTGTTGAGGATATTGTCCGGAATGCCGAGTTTGCCGATGTCGTGGGTGGGCGCCGCCGAGCCGAGCAGGGTAACCTCGTCCTCGGATAGGCCATACAACCGGCCTAGCAACTGGCAATACTCGGCGACTCGGCGGACGTGGTGGCCGGTCTCGCGGGAACGCTTTTCGGCCACTTCGCCGAGGGTCTCGATGATCTCGCGCTGGGTTTCCTCGAGCTCATCGTTGAGGTAATTGTTGTCGAAGGCAATGGCGGCGTTCAGGCTGAAGATGTCAACCAGTTTTGTCTCCCATTCGTTCAAGTCTTGGACGCCGCTCAGGTAAATGACGTTTTCGGTGCCCCGCTCGCTGGTACTGTAGGCCACCAGGGCCGCTGGTTTCTTGATGGTTTGCTTGACCTGGAAGGCTTCCTTGATGCTTTCGCGGATATCGTCGGGCAGGCAGGCTTCACTGCCGCAGTCGATGAAGCGCTCGTATTCCCCGGATGCTGCCATGATTTGCAGCTTCTTTTCGGCGACGCGGGTGATGGTCATACCGGAGCTGACGCAAAGCGAGTTGCGCGACATGCCGAGCAGCGCCGCTAACTGGGTTAGCACGCCGGAGGCTAGTTTCTTGAGGGACTGCAGCTTGAAGATGCTGCCCAGTGCATCAATGATCTTCTGCAAGCCTTTGCGGTTGGCATCGATGATGGTAATGTCGCGCCAGGATCTCAGGGCGGCGATGATGGCCGTGCGCAGCTTTTGGGCGGTCAGCTCGGTTTTGTCCTTGTAGTCATTGATGTCGTAATCGACGATGACATTTTGTTCCGGGGCTTGTCCGGGATGCCCGGTGCGCAGGATGATCCGAACCTTGCGGTTGCCTGTTTTTTGACGGACGAACTTGATGAAGTCCAACCCGGCATTCTCATGCTCCATGACCACGTCCAGCAGTATCAAGCAGATATCTTCATTGTCCTGGATAATGGTTTCCGCCTCGGCGGCCGAATAGGCGTCGATGAGCTGGATGGGTCGGTTCTCGAACTGGAAATTGCGCAGCACCAGGCTGGTTACGGCATGGACTTCGGCATCGTCGTCCACTACCAGGATTTGCCATGGGGCAGTGCCGGCTGGGCTCTGCGTGTTGGCAGCTTGCTGCTTGAGGCCGTTCAGGAAGGAGCCGGGCTCGTTTAGGGTGCCGGTCACGGGAACTCCTTGAGGTGTGGCCGGTGATGATTGGTGTGGTCGTTTTTACATGCCAGCCTTACTTAATGATTGGCCTCACCGTTTTCATTATCAACTATAGGTGGAGGAATTTTACATTTCAAGTCAGTAACGTTTTTTTTTGTTGATTTATCGGAAATATCTGAAACACCGAACCTAAGCGGCGTCCTGGTCAGGTCTCCAGCAGGCTTTCCAAGGCCGCGTGGTAGAGCGTTTCCAGGCCGGCGCCGGTTTCCTGGGCTAGGAACTCCGGTTTCCATTCTGGCTCGGCCAATGAGTCGCTGATGGTAAAGCAACTGGCCAGTTGGGCTTGGCGGTAGCGGGCGACGGTAAACAAGGCGGCGGCTTCCATTTCGACTACCAGGGTACCGCGGGCGATGTGCTGCTCCATTTCTACCCGGGTTTCCCGGTAGATGGCGTCGATAGTCCAGGTGAGCCCCTTGCGGTAAGCCAGCCCGTTGCCTATCAGGCGGTTTTCCAGGGCAGCGGTCATGGTCTCATCCGGCAGGGCCGGGCTGCCGCCGGGTATATAATGGTAGGAAACGCCTTCGTCGCGCAGAGCGCCGGTGCAAAGCACTAGGTGGCCGGGATTGAGGCCTGCCACCAGGCTGCCGGCCGTACCCAGCGAAATAAAGCGGTGGCAGCCGAAGGCGATCAGCTCTTCCAGCATGATGGCCGCGGCCGGGGCCCCGATGCCGAAATGGCCGGCGATGGCCACCTTGCCGCCGGTTTCCTCCAGGTAGGCCAGATGATTCTTGAAATAGCCGTCGTGAAAGCGTACCGGGTGGTTCTGGACGACGTAGTCGAAAAGCGAGCGCTGGTAGGACAGAATGACGGCCTCAGGCGCCGGCTCGTCGGCCTTGAGCAGACCAGAACGGCGCATATAAGCCAGAAAATCGCTCGGCGCGAAAATCGATTCGGCCTTATATTTATCAAACACCAGCGGTAGGGCCATGTTCACTCCTCAAAACTAGCGGGGCTCTAGCCGCCTAGCCGGCTTGACCCTCGGTGCAGTATAGCAAATTTCAGGGTCATTGTGCAGCGGTTTTGGCGGCTGGCGCGGCTAGCTATTTCGCTTTTTTCAATATATATTTGATTTAACGTACCGATGAATATATAGAATGCCGCAACTCAGGGATATCGAAGAGTTCAAAACCTCATTACAGCAGCTGGGCGACGAGGCGCGTATCCTGGAGCAATGGGGCGAAACCGCGGTCGACGATCCACTGCCCGTGCAGGGCATTTCGGAAGACTTGGCCGCCCTGATGAGCGACTCGCTGGAAGCGGTGTCCGATAGCGCTGACGCCGCTGAGCCTCCCTCACCCGAGCAATTGCTCGACGCCGACAGTGCCGGCGGCGATTTTACCGATTTCCTTGACACCATGAAGCTGGACGAGCCCGACGCGCTGCCGCTAAGCGCGGCCGGCGAGGAAGCCGACGTTTCCGGCTTGTTTAACGGCCTGGATACGGCTGACTATCAGGACGAACCCGTCGCGGCAGATACTATCCCGCCTGACGGCGCGGCTAGTCCCGACGCCGGCGAATTTTCCCTGGACGCCATGGACGCAGCCCTGGCCGATTTTGGCAGCGGCGACGCCGACCTGAGCGGCGAGTCGACAGCGCTGCCGGAAATACCGGAGCCGGCCGGTTTCGAGGACTTAAGCGGCGAATTCGGCTTGGGTGACGAGGTCAGCCCGGCGACTGAACCGCCGTCTGAGCCGCCGCCCGATGTATCGGCCGATTTCAGTGACCTGGCCGACTTCGCCCCCAGCGACTTGGCGGAACTCGCGATCGATGCTGCCGCCACGGTGGCGGGCGACGATTTTGGTATGGCCGACTTTGACGCCACTGACCTGGCCGAGCCAACCGGCGAAGTACCCGACCCCCTGTCTGCCACCCTGCCCGACAGCGACGTCTTTGACCCAACCGCTGATTTTGGTACGGTCGACGATGCGGTGGCGGCCAGTCCGGCCGAGCCCGATGACTTTGACTCCTTCGACCTCGGCGGCGGCGTGGATGGCACGGCGGCCTCCGCCGATGACGGTCTGCCCTCGCTACCTGATCTGGACGACCTAGCTTTCGGTGAAGCCCTCGGCAAGGGCGGGCTGGACGACCTCGATCACCAATTAGAGGCGCTCGACAAGCCTAGCCCCGAGGCCGAAAATTTCTCGATCGATAATTCCTGGGGCAACGATTTTAATATTCCCGGTTTTGAAATGAAGACTCCCGGCGACGCGGCCAAGCCCGGCAAGCCGACCGCAGCCAGGGAACCCGAGGCTTTTCGGCCTAAAGCTGGCGACGCCCCCATAGTCAAGCCGGTGGACCTGAGCGAGGAACAAGTCGACGCCCTGCAGGATAGCCTGCTGGCTTACCCGCTCAACCTGCGGCTGGCCATCGAGGACATGCTGGCTAACGACAAAGGCACGACCGAGCAACAGGCCGAGCTGGTCTGGATGCTGGTCGACGGCCGCTCCGCCCGCGACGCCGCCCACCTGGTCAGCCGCGTCTTCAAGCGCACCATCCACGTTCCGGCCGGTTACGAGAAGCGCACCGGCGCCGCCCTGGAGGCCGAGAAAGGCAGCCTGGCTTGGATATTCCGGCACAGCATCCTGCCGGCCCTGCAGGTGATACTGCTAGTGGCGGCCGGCCTGGGCGCCCTGGCCTTCCTGGGTTATAATTTTGCCTTCCGCCCGCTCTACGCCAACCATATTTACAGCCAGGGCTATGAACAGTTGGAGGCCGGCAATTATCCGCAGTCGCGCAGCTATTTCGAGCGCGCCGACCGCTACTGGATATTCAAGACCTGGTACTATCGCTACGCCGCCGGCTATGTCGACCAGGCGCAGTATGAGCGCGCCGCCGAGATGTACAAGTTCATCATGCTACGCTGGCCGGGTGAAAAGCAGGCCGCCCTGGACTGGGCGCGCATGGAATCCGGCAAGCGTTTCCGTTTTGCCGAGGCGGAGCGCATCCTGCAGGAATACATCCTGCGGAACGACTATTTCCACCGCGACGCCTTGCTGCTGACGGTGCTTAATTACCTCAATTGGGCTGATTTTGAAGAGCAGGATTACGACGGCGGCAACCAAACTCAGATTGCCGAGTTGCTGGAAAAAGCCCGCCTGCAACTGGCTAGCCTGATGGAAAATTACGGCCAGCAAGACGGTTACCTGGAGCTGTTCGGCCTCTACTTGATCCGCGCCGAGCGCTTCAGCGGCACCAATAATCTGCGCATGGTGCTGCCGGTAGCCTCCTATTACCTGGCGAATAGCGGACGCAGCGACTTTTCGGCCGACACCCTGGCCGAAATCGCCGCCTATTTGATTATGCATGGCCAGCGCGACTACGTGGCCGAGCTCTTGCAGGCGGCCAACGGCCTGGACGAGATGCTGCCCGAATTACATACCGCCACCGCTGCCTGGTATAAGCTCATCAACATGCCGGAGCGCGAGCGCGGCGCCCTGGAAAACGCTGTCTTCACCTACCGCCGCTTGGCCGAGACCGACGCCTTCGGCATGACGCCGCGTCGCCAGCAGAATTTTATTCGCAGCATGATCCGTTTGTCCGAAATGCGCAAGGAGGCCGGTGAATTTCTCGATACCGAGGCCTTGCTGGTGGAAGCCGTCAGCGAGTACGAGCGCGCCCTGGAAGGCCGGCGCTTCCGCCCAGCGGCCGAGTTCGGCATGGCCTACTCGCACCTGGGCGACCTTTATTATGAAGTCCACGGCCGCTTCCCGGAAGCCCTGGAATGGTATCGCCAGGCCGAGGCCAATTTCTACCATACCGAGCGCACCGACTATCGCCGGGGCTACATTTACTACGACGCCTATGCCAGCGGCACCCGCAATTATCCGCGCGCCTTGGAATTGTTCTACCGCGCCGGCCTGGACGCCGAGGCCAGCCCCTATCTGCTCCTGGCCACCGGCAACACCCTTTACCAGCGGGGTGACTGGTTCGCCGCCCAGGCCTATTACGGCATGCTGCGCGCCCGCATCCAGCAGGCCTTGGCCCAGATTACCATGCCCCGCCCGCAGGAGCAGGAGATACACAACGAGTTGGTGGACCTGCTGATGGTCGCCTTGAACAATCAGGGCGCCGCCATGTACCGCATCAGCCAGCGCATGGGCGACCCGGCCAAGCGCGCCGAAGCCATGTACGCCTTCAGCGAGTCGGCCCGCTACTGGGACTCGCTCAGCCGCGATCAGGTGAGCATGCGCCGTTCCGAGACCCGCAATCTGGGCTACCTGAACCTGGATTTCGTGCTCCACCCCAGCCGCGCCATCGACATCGGCATCTACCCGGAAATCCCGTCGGACATGCATTTCCCGCAGTAAACACAGGCTTCTACCGCTGCCACGCACTATACCACTTTAAGCATTATCCGGTCCGGATGATGCACAAGACCTGTCGGCTGTCAATTACTTCAAGTAAAAAGCAGACTTGACATATTTATCTGTTTTGTCATTATTTGAGCTTTTTTGCTAAAAATAATGCTTGACACCTGAATTTTAGGCTGATATACTCGATTCAAAGAACGGGGCAGTGCCTGGCCTTATGGTTTTATGGCTCCCGCTTTTAAATTCTTTAGGAGGATTCCACATGAAGAAAGCTCTTGCTATTCTTTTGGCTCTCGCCTTGGTCGGCGGAGTCGCTTTCGCCCAGGTGACGACTGCTATCTATCTCGAAGGCACTATTCAGACCTTCGATCTGGATATGGGCGCCGGCTTTGACTATGGCTATGCTTCGCTCACTGTCAGCGGTGCGGACGAAGAAGACACCGCTGGTTTCGCTGTGACCACTTGGAATACCGCTTTGTTTGATGGCGATTTCTATGCTTCTGTCCGCGATTGGAATGTTTATTACAATCTGTTTGACGCCGCTCTCAAAGTAACCGCTGGTAGTCTGCGCAACGCCACCTATCGCATGACCGATGTTTATGGTCTGTACAAGTTCACCAACCGTATCACCGGCATGGGCCTCCTGACCCAGATCAACGCCATCGAGAACGCCAGCATCGGTATCAACCTGCCCTTCCCGAACGCTGATCCGGCTCTTGTTGATGTCATTGACGACGTGCTCATGGGTACTGATCTTGGCTTCACTTACAAAATCGCTGATGTTGGTAACCTGATTCTCCTCGCCCAGCTCAATCAGTCTATCAATATTGGTACTTCTGATGTTCCCGTTTACGAAAACGCTCCTGTCATCAACTTTGGTTTCAATGTCTCTGCCGTTGAGAACCTGGCCCTGCGCGTTCTGTACAAAGGTACCTTTACTACCGCTAGTACTAACTGGTTCAACCTGAACGCCAAGTACACCTTGTCTGACACTATGTCAGTCGGTGGCTACGTTGATGGTACCTTGACTGATGCCTTGACTCTGGCTGCTAAGCTTCGCTTCGACTACGGCATCAACGACAACATCTCTGCCCTGGTCACCGTTGACCTGTCCGACATCACCGGCACCCTTGGCTACGATGTTATGGCTGAAGTGACCTATGATTTCCTGAATGGTCTGAGCACCTCGCTCGACGTCGGTTACGATGGCGCTTTCTACCTGAAGAACTACATCTACTTCTACGTCAGCTTCTAATTCTAACGTAATCGTGGAGTGGGCCGGCCCTTTCAGGGCTGGCCTTTTTTTGGAGGTATAATGCGTCTGGCCAGCCTGAATCGGATATTTTCGTGTGTACTACTCTGCAGCTTATGGTTATCAGCCTGTCAGTCGACAGTTCCTGCAGCGGCGCTGCCCCAAAATGGAAGCGCATTGACCAATCAGCCACAAGTCCTGAACTATCCGACCCTGCACTTGATTGATGAAGCGCTTATCCGGCAACGCTGGGGCATTGATCCAATGCGTAATCCTTTTTTAGCTTACACAGGCTTGATAACTGGGCCGCATTATCGATTATGGTGTCTAGAGTTGGCAGTGCCCGGGGCGGTTACGGTTGAGGTGGTCGAAGTAACCGGTTTGAGCGAGGAGGGGGCCGAGCTGGGCAGAAGTTTCCTGCAGGAAGCTTATTTGGTATACCTTGAAGGTTTTCCAAGCCGGGACGAGGATTTGGAAGCGCGTTTGGAAACATCCCGCCGCCAAGTCCCCGGCGAGAATGAGTTCAGGATTCGCAGTACCACAAAATTCATACTGCCGATTGTGGGTAATCTGCGCGACGCTATTCCGGTAGCATTTCGGGTTCGTCTGCTGCTTGATGGCGAAGCCGTGGAGCTTACCTGCCCCAATGACCGGCCGGAGTCCGACTAGTTTGCCTAGCTGTGGTCAATGAATAAGCGACTGCCTCTGGTAAGTCGAAAAGCGCCCCCTTGATGGAGGCGCTTTTTTAATCAGCGTTGGATCATGGATTCAGGGCCCCCAGCCATTCCCGCCAGTCAAGCTGCAAGGCATACCCCAGGTCGATGAGCAGGGCCAGGTACTGGTACTGGGCGGACAGGCGGCTTTGTTGGGCGGCGCTCCAGTCCAATTGGGCGCTTTCCAGGTCCAGCAGGCTGGCATTGCCTTGCTGGTAGTTTTGAACGGTGCGCTGGTAGATGCGCTCGGCCAGATCCAGTTGGCGGTTGGACAACGTCAGGCTGTCGGCCTGAAGGCTGAGGTCCAGCCATAGGCTGTGAATTTCGTCGCGGCTGGCGGTCAGGGCGGTCTGGTAATTTTGCCGTAGGCTTTGGCCGCTCTCGTGTAGCTGGCGCCAGGCTAGGTCCTTGCGTGAGCCGGGTATCCAGGCATCGATGGCAAAGCTGAGGCCGGCCTGCAGGCGGAAGCTGTCCTGGTATTCCTGCCAGTCGTCCAGGGTGCCGTTCCAGCCGGCCATTCTGCTGGCTGGCCCGCCTGGTCGGCTGGGCCGGATGGTCATTATGATACTATGAGTTTCCATTGTACCGGTCTGGAGGCGGGCCGGCAAGCCGGGTTGGGGGAGCGCTTGGTCACCTGGTCACTAGGTCACCTGGTCACCCCCCCTGTTAATTCCCACGAATCAAGTTGCCTTTGGCCGCTATTACCGCTAGATTTAGTCCATGAAAATCCCCGAATACCCGGCCTTTGAGCCGATCTCGCTGGAAATGCGCGACGAGCTGTACCCGGCCCTCAACATGCTAACCGACGGCATTTCCGAGTTTACCTTCTCCGGGCTCTACCTGTTTCGCCGGACTTACCAGTACCAGGTGTCGCACCTGACCGGCACCACCTTCATCATCTCCGGGCTCAAGGCCGGCGAGCCGTTCTGCTTCACGCCTTGCTGCGTGCCCGAGCCGGCCATGCTGGTTGAACTGCTGCAGAGCCACGCCTACCTCAAGAATATGTCCGAGTCGCAGTGTTTGAAGGAGCGCATGCGCTTGGAGGCCGCCAGCCACCGCGTTGTCGAGGATCGCGATAATTTCGATTATTACTACAACCGCCACGACCTGGCCGAGTTGTCGGGCAAGACCTACCACAAGAAGCGCAACCTGGTAAACGCCTTCCTCAATTCATACAATTACGAACAGAAGATCCTGGACCAGAGCACCCTGCCGGACGCCATGGCGGTGGTCGACGCCTGGCGAGCCGAGAAGGGCATCGATGGCGACTACGTGGCCTCGCGCGAGGCGCTGGAGCTGTACGAGACGCTGGGCATGCGCGGCGCGGTCTATTACGTCGATGGCCAGCCGGCCGGCTACGCCCTGGGCGAGCCGATCGCCAAGGCGCGCATGTTCGCGGTGCACTTCGAGAAGGCCGTCGGCGCCTACAAGGGCATCTACCAGTTCCTGAACCAGGCCTTCGCCCAGGCCCTGCCGCCGTACTTTAAGTTCGTCAATCGCGAGCAGGACCTGGGCGACGAGGGCTTGCGCCAGGCCAAGATGACCTACCGGCCGGCCGGCTTCGTCAAGAAGTACCGGGTCTATCCGTCCTGAACTAGCCTGCAAGTCGACCAGGGCGACGAGGTGACCAGGTGACCAGGCGGCTTGGCCGCAGCCTGGTACTACCCGGCGGATCTCAACCGCGCACGTAGTGGGGCAGGCTGTCCGGAATGACCATCGACAACTCGACCAGGCCGCCGACCTGTCCGTCGTCGTGTTTCCAGGCCGTCTGGTAGATCAGTTTCTTGAGGCCGGCCTTCTGGACGGTGTAGACATTGGTGCCGCCAGAGGCCAAGAGCTGGCGGATGATGTCGTTGGAGCGCGGCTGATGGCATTCGAGCAGGCTAGTGCCGATCAGCTGGCGGCCGCCTTGCTTTTCCCAGGTGGCCAGGGCTTTGTCGTTCAGGTAGGTAATGATGAGGTCGGCGTCGCAGACGGTGATGGCGCCGGGGAAATTGCCGATCCAGGCCGGCAGGTTGTCCGGCTGGTGGCCGCTACCGCCGGCGGTCGATGCTGTACTCATGGTGTTTCCTTTTCCGGCGCGTTTGTCGGTAGCCGGTTATAGTAATCATTTCCTTGCGCGTCGATGGCGACCAAGGCAGGCAGATCCTTGAGGGTGACGCGGCGGACGGCTTCCATGCCCAGCTCCGGCCAGTCGAGGAGCAAGGCGGCGCTGACGTGGTCGCGGGCGCCCAGGGCGGCGGCGCCGCCGACGGCCGCGAAGTACATGCCGCCATGTTCGCGGCAGGCTTCGGCGCAGGCTGTACCGCGCTCGCCTTTGCCCAGCATCAGGCGGCCGCAGCCGACCTGCATCAACTCGGCCACGTAGCCGTCCATCCGCCGGGCGGTGGTCGGACCCAGTGAGCCAATGACGCAACCCTCCTGAGTCTCGGTTGGGCTGGCATAATATAACGGGAAGCGGGCCCAGTCCGGCAGGCTTTTTCCCTCGGCCAGCAGCCGGCGCAGCCGGGCATGGGCGGCGTCGCGCGCCAGGATGACGCTGCCGGACAGGCGCACCAGCTGGCCGGCGCGCAAGTCGGTCAGGGCAGCCGTCAGCGGCGCGCCGGGCGTCCAGTCGTCCAGGTTAACGGCCGGCAGGTCGGCGGCGGAGCGGTGGCCGCCGACTGCGCCGGTGGCCGGGGTGGCCGAGTCCGGTGGACAAGCGCTGACGTCGGCCGGCCGGCCGCTGTTCGCTTGCGGTTGGCGGCCACCCGCCAGTGATCGGTCGACGTCGGCCAGCAAGCGGTCGATGTCGGCGGCCTCGGCTACGCTCTCCAGCCAGAGCCCGTCCGGGCCGATGCGGGCGTGGAGTTGGCGGTGGGCGGCGCAGGACAGGCCCAGGCCGACCGGCAGGCTGGCGGCGTGGCGCGGCAGGCGGATAACCCGGGCGCTGCGGGCCATCGCTGTGCCGCCGAACTGGGCGCCCCAGCCGGAGCTGGCGGCCAGTTCCAGCAGTAATGCTTCAGTTACCAAATCGCGCCAGGGGCCGTCACCGGCGGCGGTGGGCAGGGCGTCGAGGGCTCCCAGGCTGGCCAGCTTGACGGCGCTCAGGCACTGTTCGGCGCTCTGGCCGCCGATGGCCAGGGCCAGGCCGTAAGGCGGGCAGGCCGAGACGCCCAGGTCGTTGATGGCATCGGCCAGGAAGGCGCGCAGCCGGGCCGGCTCCAACAGGGCCTTGGTTTCCTGCCACAGCCGGCTCTTGTTGGCCGAGCCGCCGCCCTTGGCCAACAAGATCAATTCATAACAGTCGCCCTTGGTGGTATAAAGTTCGGCCGCCAGCGGGCTATTGTCGCCGCTATTGCGCTCCGCAGCCCCGGCTAGCGGCAGTAGCTGGCTGCTGCGCAGTTTGCTGTCACGCCAAGCCGAGAGCATGCCGCGTTCGAAGTGGAAGCGGTCGTCGTCCGGGCTGTCGGTGATAATTCTGTCGCCCTTCCAGCCGTACAGGATGGCGGTACCGGTGTCCTGACAGGTAGGGTAGATGCCGTCAGCGCTGGCGCGGGCGTTGGCCAGTAATTGCCGCAGCACGAAGCGGTCCAAGTCGCTGGCCGAGGGGCTGGTCAGCAGGCTAGCCAGCTCTTGCAGGTAGGCCAACGGGAAGCCGAACTGCAGTCGGCGCCAGGTAATAGCCGCCAGCCGTTCCAGGCAGCTCGGGTCCAGCCGATAAAAGCGGCCGGCCGGCGTGTCCAGTATAGTTGGCGGCGGCAGGTCGAGCCGCTCCAGCGGCAGGGCAGCCAGCTGTAAGGCGCGGACCGAGCGATGGCAGGCGGTCTCGAAGCTGGCGTCGCTCATCGCCGGGACCGGCCATAGAGGAATTTCTTGAGCGCGATGGCGTCGGCCGGGCAGACTTCGTCGCAACAATAGCAGCGGATGCAGGCCTCGTAATCGACGGCCGGCGCCTGCTTGCCGCTTACGAAGGCCAGGGCCTTGGCCGGGCAGATCTTGACGCAAGCGGCGCAGTGGACGCATTTGTGCTCGAAAAAAACCGGGCGCGGAACCAACAGGTTCTTGAACAGGCGGTGTATCCAGGCCGGCATGTGCGAGCGGAAAATGTCGTTCTCGTGTAATACTTTTATCAGTTCGAAGCGCTTGGGCCGGAATTGCTCGATATCGTCGCCCTGCAGGGAAATCAGCGCCGGGTCGAAGCCGTAACGCGTATCCTCGAGCGCCTCGCGCAGGTAGGGCACGTCGGCGCTGCTGTATCCGATCAGGCCGGCGGCTACCCAGTCCAGGGCGTAGACGCTGGGCGAGGCCAAGAGCAGGCCCAGGTGGCAGGGCGTGCCGTTGTTGGGGCCGTGGCCCTGCATGGCCATGACGCCGTCCATGATGGCGAAGTGGGTGGGGCGGGCCAGCTGCAGGTCATTGAGCATGACGGCGAAATCGGCCCGGCCGGGGAAGCGCATGTGGAAGGCGCTTTTCTGCAGGCCGGGAATGAGGCCGAACATGTTCTTGAGGGCGCCGGTGAAATACATCAGGCCGTGCGTCTTGAGTTTGGGTAGGCTGATGACGACGTCGGCGCCGACGGCCGGAGCGGCCAGCTGGAAGCGCCGCACCACCTTACCGGCCGGGACGTCGACTTCGACCGCTTGGCTGAAGTCGGACCATTCGGCGCCTGAGTCCTGGGTGGCGGCCAGGAGGCCGGCCTTGCTGGCGGCTAGATCCTGGGGCTGCCAGCCGGGGGCGTCGCCTACCAGGATGCGGCTGGCGCCGCGCTGTTGTACCAGCCGGATGACGGCGCGCAGCACGGCCGGGTGGGTGGTGGCGCAGCGTTCCGGCGCGCTGGCCAACAAAATGTTCGGCTTGAGCAGCACGGTCTTGCCGCGCAGGTCGGGGAAGCCGAGGCCGGCGCAGAGCTCGGCCAGGGCGGTGTCGAGCCGGCTGTCGTCGTAGTCAGGGCAGGCCTGGAGGCCGACGCGATGGTCGGCCATCATCGCAGGGCCTCCACCTCGAAGTACAGGCCGGCCTGCCAGGAGAGCTGGCTGGCGCCGAGGCCGAGTTGTCCATTCAGGCTGGCCCGCAGCGGCAGACCCGGCGGGAGCAGGTTGAGGTCCAGGGCCAGCTGCATCGGCCACTGCAGGCTGAAACCGCCAGCCAGGTCGGCGCTGGACAAACGGGCCGACAGCTGGGCGGCCAGGTTGTAGCCGCTCAGGCCGATGGCGGCGGCGGCCGACAACTGCCAGGCCGGACCGTCATCGTACCGGAAGCTGAATTCCGGCGCCAGCTGGAGGAACAAGAAGGGCGTGCCCAGCGACAGCGGCAGGCCAAGGCGGATGCGTAGCGCTTCGGTGTCGCCGGCGACGGGCAGGTCGAAGCTCAGGGCCGCTCCTGGCGAGAAACTGCCGAGCAGTGGCAGGCTGGCGGCTGGCAAGCCGGCCCGAAGGCCGCCGCGCAGTATCAGCGCGCCGCTGTCCGGCCCGACCTCGCATACCAGGCCAAGGTCAAAGAGCCGGCGCAGCGCCAGGTTGCCTTTGAGGCTGGCATAGAGCTGCGGCAGACCGCTGGAGTCGCTTCTGGCCAACAGGCCAATGCCCCAGTAGAGGCTATCGGCCGCCGGCAGGAAGGCGCCGTAGGCTAGGGCCGGACCGGGCAAGACCGTGCTGAGGCCTTGTGGTAATACCAGCAGGCTGCTGTCGAGTCGCGCTTCCAAGGCGTATTCGAAGGTTTGGTAATTGGTCAGTGTATCGGCATCAGGTTGGACGATTACCTTAATAGTATACAGCCCGTCGGGCAGGATGGTACCCGCCTGGTCGCGGCCGTTCCAGTACCAGTCTTGCTGCCAGGTAGCGAAGGGCGTCCCGGTTTCGGCATAGCGCAGTTCCCCAGCCGCGTCAAAAACCTGGTAGCTGGCCAGGCCGCGGTTGGTTACTTCGTAGCTCAGGATAGTCGTGCCTTGCAGGCCGGCGTTGCGCGGGTTGAAACTGCCGCGCGACAGGAGGGGCGTGGTCAGGCTGAATTCAACCGCTTCTAAATCCACGGCCAGGTAGTTGATCAGGTTGAGCGGCACCAGGACTTCCAGCTCGCGGCTGGCATAACCGAAGGCCCGGACGCTAATGTCGTGTTGGCCGACCGACAGTTCGATCAGGCCGGCCGGGTATTCTGTTTGCCCGACCCGTACCGTGGCGTTGGGGACATTGACGGATACCTGCAGGTAGCCGGTCTTTTGCACCAACTCGACGTACAGCTCGGTGCGGGTGTCGGCCGCCAGGCTGAGGTCCACGGCGCAGTCGTGGTAACCAGGCGCGCTGATGATCAGCGCGTAGCGTTCCGGCGTCAGGTTCTTGAGCTCGACCGGTAACAAGCCATAGTGGTGGCGGTTGATCTGGACGGTGGCGACGGTGGGGGCGGAGCTCACGACCAGGCTGGCCTTGCCGTCCTGCGCCAGGCTGGTCGTGGTAATCTCGATCAGCGGCTGGCCGGGAACTCCGGCGTAGGCCAGGATGCCGCCGACCAGGCCGGCCAGCAACAGCAGATAATGTTTCATGCCCTTACTGTAGCGCATTTGGGAGACTCGCTCAAGGCGGCCGGGGATTGACGGGAAAAAAACTTGCAGGATGGCCGAACAGGCACTAGAATGGCAGTAAGTCGGCCGGCGTCGCGCCGGGCGGACCGTGGGGAAGGAGACTCGAGTGGCCATAATTCTACCAATCGCCTCCGGCAAGGGTGGCGTGGGCAAAACCGTTTTTACCGCCAACCTGGGGGCTGCCCTGGCCGGCCTCGGCAAGACCGTCATCCTGGTGGACCTGGATCTGGGCGGCGCTAATCTCCACACCTGCCTGGGCGTGCGCAATAAGCACCCCGGCGTCGGCTCGATCATCTGGAAAAAGCAGAAGCGGCTGGAGGAGCTGGTGGTGCCCACCGAGGTGGAGCGCCTTTTCCTGGTGCCGGGCGACAATCTGCTGCCGGGCACGGCTAACCTCGATTTCTTTACCAAGCGCCGCATCATCAAGGAAATCGGCGAACTAACCGCCGACTACGTGCTGGTGGACCTGGGCGCCGGCGCTTCCTACAACATCGTCGATTTCTGGCTGATGGTCGACGATGGCATCCTGGTTACCGCGCCGGAAATTCCGGCCATCCTGAACGCCTACGCGTTTTTCAAGACCGCCGCCTTCCGGCTGCTGTTTCGCTCCTTCAAGCGTGGCGGCGACGAGCGCGGCAAGATCGTCGACTACGTGGTTAACCGGGTGGAGGGGCAGGGCAAGACCTTCGTCGAGTTTGCCGCCGAACTGGCCGCTACCTCCGGCGCCGCCGGTCAGCGCGCCCTGGCCGAGTTGTCGGCGCTGCGGCCGCGGGTGGTGGTCAACATGGGTAACGGCGAGACCGACGCCGCTATCGCTATGCGCCTGCGCGAAATCTCGGCCCGCAACCTGGGCATCGGCATGGATTATATCGCCTACATCATGCGCGACCCGCACGTTTCGGCCTCGATCGGCGCCCGCGAAGTCCTGTTGACCAGCCATCCGGGCACGCCCTTCGCCCGCGGCGTACTGACGGCGGCGGAGCGCATCAAGGCCGCGCCGGAGGGCCGCGTGCCGCGCCTGGAGCTGGACGACGAAGACCTGTACGGGCTGATGGACAAGGTGCTCAACGCCGAGGCTAGCCAGGCTGATGAAGCCGACCAGACCGACGAAGCGCCAACCCTCGGCGGCGGCTACGAGCTGACGGCCGACGAAGCCGCCGCTGACGAGCGCCTGGGACTCTGACCGAGCCGCCGCTGGTCGGCCGGCTGTTGCCCCGGCCCCCGCGACTGTGTTACAAAAGAAGCATGGTTTCCGCCCACACGCCAAGCGTCCGGTCCGTCAATCGGGTCGGTCCTTTATCAGCTATAACTTTATCGCTAGCCTGCCTGGCCTGTGCCGCTCTGGCATCCTGTCGGCTGGAAGCTGGCCGTCAGCCCGGGGCGGGCAACGCGGCCACCGCGGTGGCCGCTGAATGGGCGCCGGCGCCGCTGTCCGGCCGGCCGCGGGTACAAGAGCCGGCCGTCTACCGCGACGACACGCCGGCCGCAGTCGAGCGCCGGCTGTGGCAGACGGCCAGCCGCCTGGCCGCCAGCCTGAGTGACCAAGCCCTGGTGGGTCAAGTGCTGATGGTGGGCGTGCCCGAAGTGGCCAGCCTGTCGGCCGCCAGCTTGGCTTGGCTACGCGCCATCCAGCCGGGCGCCATCCTCTTGTTCCGCTACAACCTGCCGGCCGGTATCGCCGCCCTGCAGGCCTACACCAGCCTGTTGGCTGGCGCCGGCGGGGGACTGCGGCCCTTCCTAGCTATCGACCATGAGGGCGGCACGGTCTACCGCTTCGGCGACGAGACCACCCGGCTACCGTCGGCTCACCGGCTGGCGGCCGCCCCGCGCGCCGCCGAACTAGCCAGCCTGACCGGCCGCATCGCCGCCTGGGAACTGGCCGGGCTGGGCTTCAGCCTGAACCTGGCGCCGATCGTCGAGGCCGCTAGCGGCCCAGGCGCCGTGTTCCTGGAATTCCGGGCCTGGGGGTCTGTCCCCCTGCAGGCCGCCGCCCACGGCCGCGACTACATCCAGGCCAGCCAGGCCGCCGGTCTGGCCGCCGCGGCCAAGCACTTCCCGGGCAGCGGCGGGGGTGACCCCCATCAGGCGCTGGCCAGCCTGCCGGGCGACGCGGCCAGTATCCGCCAACGTTATCTGGAACCCTTCCGCCTGGCGCTGGACAGCCAACCGGCCGCCGTTATCCTATCGCATGTCCGCGTGCCGGCCTTCGACGACAGCCAAGTGGCCACCTTCTCGGCTAGCCTGGTCGACACCATCCTGAAAGGTGAGCTTGGCTTCCGTGGCCTGGTACTGTCCGACGACCTGTTCATGCGCGCCCTGGCCGATTCCGGCAGCTTGACGCGGCGGGCTAGCCTAGCCCTGCAGGCCGGCGTCGACATGCTGATGCTGAGCAGCCTGGAGGAGGCCGTCGCCGTCCACGCTAACCTGGTGGCCGCCCTGCGTGCCGGCCAACTGGAGCGGGCCCGCCTGCTGGACGCCGCCACTCGCTGCCTGGCCCAAAAACTGCGTTTTCTGCTCATTAACGGCCAGGGCGGGCCGGGCATCGACCGCCGTCTGTCGGCCGCCGCTCAGGCCAAGCTACTGGCGGCCAATTCGGCCCGCTTGCAGGCTATGCTGGGCGACTGAGTACCGGGTCGCCTTGTAAAAGCGGTAATCGGCGCTACTTTTCCTGCCGATCATCTGGACATGCCGCGTTCATCCGTCCGCTGTCAGCCGTTATGCCGCCGCCTGGCCCTGATCGCTCTGAGCCTGCTGACTGTCGGGGCGGCGGCCCAGGATTTGGGCATCCAGCCGCTCGATCTGCGCATCGAGCAACGCGGCGACGGCGGCTACCATTTGTACATCCGGGCCAAGCCCGGCGTGGGCAGCATCCTCCTGACCGAGACGACGGTTGACCCGGCGCGCCAGGCCGACAATTACGCCTACCGTTCGCCGGTCTGGAACGCGGTCAATGGCGACGAGCGGCGCATCCTGGACGGCGCGTTCCTGCCAACTGGTAACAACTTGTTCTTCCTGATCGATTCGACGCCGCAACCCGACAGTCAGTTCGGTCAGGCCTTCCTGGTTTTCATTCCCTGGGTGGTGGAGTGGGGCTACGACTGGAGCCGCCACGGCCAGACCTTCCTGGCCGACGGCACCTTCATTAATCTCCGGACCTTTGCCCAACCTTACGCCGATTATCGCGGCGCCTTTCAGGACAACCCCTACCGCATCGCCGTAACGCAGGCGCCTTTCGAGCGCCCGGCTGCGGCTACCGCGCCGGCGCCGGAACCGCTGCTGGCGCCGCTGCCGCCCGTGACGCCGCCGGTCACGGCGCCGCCCGTGACGCTGCCGCCGGTCACGGCGCCGCCGGCCGTTGTGCCACCGCCGCTTGAACCTGGTCCCGACCTGACCGTCTATCTGCCGTCTACCCTGGCGGCCTTTACCGACATCGCTGCCAGCAACGGCGGCCGCCTGGAGCATTCGCTGGGTCCGGCCGACATTCTGCCCGCCCTGGCCAGCCTGCTGGACGAGGTGCCCGGCGACAGCCTGGACCTGGTGCTGTGCATCGACACTACCGCCAGCATGGCCGACGACATCGCCGCCCTGGTGGCCGGCTTGCCGGCCCTGTTGGCCGAGCGGACGGCGCGCTTTCGCCAGTTTCGGGTCGGCCTGGCGCTGTACAAGGACTATTTCGAGGAATACATTGTCCAGAGGCAGCCTTTTACGGCCGACTTGGCGGCCTTTGGCGGCCAGCTGCGCCGCATCCGGGTGCGCGGCGGCGGCGATATCCCGGAGGCCATCTATGAAGCCCTCTACGACAGCCTGGACAATTATCCCTGGCTGGCCGCCGAGCGCCTGATCATCGTCATGGGCGACGCGCCGCCGCATCCGCTGCCGCGCGGCCGGATCGACAAGGCGGCGGTGGACGCGCTGGCCAGCCGGCTGGGCGTCACCATCAGCCTGGTGATTTTACCGCACTGACAGGTTGGTGAAAAAGCCGGTTGCCGGCTGGTCGAATTCGGTTTACAAGCCGGCGCCGCGACGCTACAATGGGCACCTGATTTTTCCGAGCGACAAGGGAGGCGAGGTGGGCACACGCCCGGCCTGGACAGCGCAGCCAACTCAGATCCGCCGGCCCCGCCACTTGGCCGGCCTGGCTGGCGCTTTCTGCCTGCTGGCAGCCCTTGTAATCCTGGTGGCCGGCAACCGTCCGGTACCGCCGGCATTACGCGGCCTGCCGGCCTACCTGCTCGCCGCCCTACCGGGCGGCGCGGCCGCCGCGCCAAGCGCCGCGACTGTTCTGCCACCCGCCGTCGCCGCTACTGATCCCGCCGCCGTCGTTTCGGCCTCGCCGACCGGGCCCGCGCCAGCCAGTGCCACGCGGCCGCTGCTGCCGGCCGAGGCCTCCGTCGGCCTGGTCGACTTGGTCAGCCTGGACGAACTGGCCGGCCTGGAGGATCCGACCGGTTCAAGCGCGCCAGCCGAGGTGGTGCCACCCGACGCCGGACTATTTTACCGCGTCTACCGGGTGGTGGCCGGCGACACTATTTCCCGCATCGCCAATCAATATGGCGTCAGTACCGACAGCGTCGTCACCTTCAACGACATTACCAATACCCGGGCCATTCCGGTCGGCCGGCTACTCAAGATCCCGAGCATGAACGGCATCCTGTACGAGGTGCGCTCCGGCGACCGCCTGGAAAGCATCGCCACCGCCCACGCTATCTCGGCCAGCCGTATCGCCGAGATCAACGGCCTCGCTGACGCCGACCTGAGCGCCGGCCTGCGCATCTTCCTGCCCGACGCCCGGCTGTCCAGCATCACGCTGCGCGAGATCAACGGCGACCTGTTTACCTGGCCGCTGCGCGGCAACCTGACCAGCTGGTACGGCTGGCGCAACGACCCCTTCACTGGCGCGCGGGCCTTCCATACCGGCATCGATATCGGCGCCGCTCACGGCAGCAGCGTCCGGGCGGCCATGGAAGGGCGCGTCAGCCAAACCGGCTATTCGGCCATCTTGGGCAACTTCGTCATGCTGACGCATCATTCCGGCTACAGCACGGTTTACGCCCACCTTTCGGCCATCCTGGTTCGGACCGGCAGCCGGGTAGCGATGGGCGCGGCCATCGGCCGGGTGGGCAGCACCGGCTACAGCACCGGCCCGCACCTTCACTTTACCATCCGCAAGAACGGCCAGACTATCAATCCCATGACCATGCTGCGCTGACTTCTGGCCAGGGCCCAGCCATTAGCCACGCCATTTGACAGCTAGCCGAAATTCAGTTACCATACAGGCAGCATGAGAAGCTTGTCCGGCATCCCCGCGTCGTCCGGCATTGCCATCGCCAGGGCCTTTGTCTTCCTGGATGACGACGAACCCATCATCCCGCGTTACGCGATCGCCGGCAATGAGCTGGCGGGCGAGTGGCAGCGCTTTCAGGTCGCCCTGGAGAAGGCCCGGGAAGACATCGTGCTGCTGCGCGACCGGGCCAAGCGCGAGATGGGTGACGAGCATTCGGCCATCTTCGACGCCCACCTCTTGATGCTGGAAGACGTCGACCTGCTGGAAAACATCGAGAAATCGCTTAACGACAGCCTGCTGAACATCGAGTGGGTGCTGCACCAGTACTCAAGCTCGGTGGTCAGCCAACTGGAGAGCCTGGACGACCCACATTTCCAGGAACGCTCCTCCGATGTCCACGACATCACCCATCGCATCCTCAACCACCTGATGTTCCGGGAACGCTTCTCGCTGGCCGACCTGCCGGAGGACGTGGTGCTGGTGGCGCACAATCTATTGCCGTCGGACATGATTTCCATGACCCGCCAGCACGTCAAGGCTATCGTCATGGACGCCGGCGGCAAGACCAGCCACACCGCCATCCTGGCGCGGGCCTTCGAGATCCCGGCGGTGCTCGGCCTGTCCGGCAGCGTGCGCAGCATCAAGAACGGCGAGATGCTGATCGTCAACGGCCAGGCCGGCCTGGTCATCGTCGACCCCGACACCGATATGCTGGTGCGTTATGAGAACATCAGGGCGCGGGTCTTGGCCCACAATGACGTGCTGATCGCCATGGCCGGCCAGCCGGCCGTCACCAAGGACGGCATTCCGCTGGTGCTCAAGGCCAACATCGAGGTGCCGGACGAGATCGAGACGGTCATCCGCCACGGCGCGGCCGGCATCGGGCTGTTCCGCTCCGAATTCCTGTTCCTGCAACCGGGCTGGGCGCCGTCCGAGGAAGACCAGTTCTCGGCCTACCGCCGGGTGCTGGCCGCCATGAACGGCAAGCCGGTCACCATCCGCACCCTCGACGTCGGCGGCGACAAGGTGATGCCCGATATGGCTATGTCGGCCGAAAAGAATCCGCTGCTGGGCTGGCGGGCCATCCGCTACTGCCTGTTCGACGTCGAGATGTTCCAGAACCAGCTGCGCGCCATCCTGCGGGCCTCGGCTTTTGGCGACGCCCGTATCATGTTCCCGATGATCTCCGGACCGGACGAGCTGGACGCCGCCCTGGCCGCCCTCGACGTCGCCAAGCAGGCCTGCCGCGATGCCAAGATCGCCTTCCGGGAAGACATTCCGGTCGGCATCATGATCGAGATTCCCTCGGCGGCGCTGATCGCCGACATTCTGGCGCGCAAGGTGTCGTTCTTCTCGATCGGCACCAACGACCTCATCCAATACACCATCGCCGTGGACCGCGGTAACGAGCGGGTGGCCTACCTGCATGAGCCCTTCCACCCGGCGGTATTGCGCCTCATCAAGCGGGTCATCGACGACGGGCACGCCGCCGGCATTTCGGTCTCGATGTGCGGCGAGATGGCCAGCGACCCGGCCGCCGCCATCATCCTCCTGGGCCTCGGCCTGGACGAGTTCTCGATGTCGGCCGCCTCCATTCCGCTGGTCAAGCGGGTGTTGGGCTCCGTCAACCGTACCGAGGCCAGCGCCATCGCCGCCGCGGTGCTGACCCTGGAATCGCACCGCCAGGTGGAAGATTTCATGCAACAGCATCTGGGTGGCTTGGCCATTCAGGAAACTTGATCTCCGATCGGGGTCAAACACGACCGTGCAATGCCGGCCGCCCTTGCGGGCAGCGCCCCGATTAACCCAGCATTAACCTAGAAAGACCATAGAGGAAGTATCATGCCAGTGCGCAGAAAAACCGGCCCCACCGGTGTCCGGGCCCGTATGAAGGCCACCCAGGAACGTGCCGCCACCAAGCGGACTAGCCGTCCAGCCACCAAAAAAACGACCGAGGCGCCCGAAGAGCGCGCCAAGCCAGTTGAGCCAGCCGATCCGGCCGGCACCAGCCGCGCCGGCAAACCCGTCGCTAAGCCGGCCGCCAAGTCAGGCGCCAAATCGTCTGCCTCCGGGCGGGGCTCCGCCAGCAAAACGCCAGCCTCCAGTCGTGGCTCCGCCGTTAAGGGCACGGCCCCCGGTCGCGGCTCCACCACGCGCTCGGGCGGTCGGGCCGCCGCCGATGGTCCGCGCACCGCCCGCGCCGCCCGCCAGGATCGGCCGGCCGATGCCGCCGGTAGCGCCGGGGGTGAAGACGACCTCCTGAACCTGGAAACCCCCAACCGCTGGCAGAATCTGCCGGTGGTGGCGGTGGCAGGCCGGCCAAACGTCGGCAAGTCCACCTTGTTCAACCGCCTGCTGCACCGCCGCCGGGCCATCGTCGACCCGACGCCAGGCGTGACGCGCGACCCGATCGACGCCCAGTGGCAGCCGGACTGCTGCGATCTGCCCGTCATGCTGGTCGATACCGGCGGCCTTAAGCTGGAACGCGACAGCATGGACGACCTGGTGGCCGGCAAGAGCTGGGAGCGCATCGAGGCGGCCGACCTGGTGCTGTTCCTGGTCGACGCCGTCAACATCACGCCGGAGGACGAGGAATTCGCCCGTCAGCTGCGCAAGTACTCGGCTAAACTGGTGCTGGTGGTTAATAAGGCCGACGGCCCGGAGCGCGACGCCGCCGCCTGGAGCCACGCCGGCTGGGGCTACAAGGACATGGTCTTCGTGTCGGCCGAGCACGGCCGCAATATCGGCGAGCTGGAGGAGCTGATCGTCTCGCGGTTGGACTGGTCGAAGGTAGAGAGCGCCGTCGACGAGCACGTTGATATCCGTATCGCCATCATGGGCAAGCCGAACGTCGGCAAGTCCACCCTGCTGAACAAGCTCTTGGGCGAGGAGAAATCGATCGTCTGCGACATGCCCGGCACCACCCGCGACGTGGTGGAAGGTCATTTCGAGCGCAAGGGCCGGCCGTTTACGGTGCTGGACACGGCCGGCATCCGCCGCAAGGGCAAGGTCACCGAGAACGTCGAGTACTACTCGGTCAACCGCGCCATCAAGACCCTGGACCGCGCCGACGTCGTCATCCTGATGATCGACGCCGTGGAAGGCCTGTCCGAGCAGGACAAGAAAATCGTCAAGTTGGCGACCGACAAGGGGCGCGCCGTCGTCTTTACCCTCAACAAGTGGGACAAGATGCCGGACGTCAAGAATACGTTTGAAGCCTCGCGCGACAAGCTGCGCTTCTTCTTCGGCCAGATGGCCTACGCGCCGGTGCTGCAATTGGCGGCCCGCGACGGCGTCGGCCTCGACAAGCTGCTCAATATGTGCGTGGCGCTGTTCGACGAGCTTAACCGCCGCATCGAGACCTCGCGGCTGAACAAGGCGGTGCACGAGTGGGTGGAGCAGAATCCGCCGCCGGCCAGTACAGCCGGCCGCTTCAAGCTACGCTACGCCGTTCAGACAGCCGTCAATCCGGTCAGCTTCTCGTTCTTCATCACCAAGCCGGACGCCATTGCCGAGACCTATATTTCCTTCCTGAAGAACAAGCTGCGTTCCGAGCTGGGCTTTGCCCACATCCCCCTGGATCTGCAGATCAAGGCCTCGCGCAAGCGTTTTGAGGATCTCGAAAAGAAGGATTGAAGCCATGCCAGGCGAGAGGCCGGAGACTGGACCATACCGGACCGGGCAGATCGTCGAGCTGCTGGCCATTCCGGAGCACGTGCTGCGTTACTGGGAAAAGGCGCTGCCTTTCCTGGCGCCGCAGCGCAGCTTCGGCCGACGCCAGTACAGCCCGTCCGAGGTGGCCCTGCTCTGCCGGGTGCGCCACCTGGTGCGGCAGCGCGGCCTGGGCCTGGAAGCCGTCCAGTCCCAGCTCTTGGCCGAGCGCTCTGGAGAAGGCGCCGAGTGGGCGGCCCGCTTGACCGAGTTGCGCGTTGCCTTGATTGAGGCCTGGTTCGCCTCGCGCCGCCTGACTGCCCGGGTAGCTGGCGGCGGTCGGTCGGCGCCGCTGGCGGCCGGCCAGCCCTGATAAATAATGTCGATTTCCCTTGTCAAAACCTATTATGCCTTGTATTATACGGTAACGGTTATTACCGTAGTATATTTCATGCTTGAGATCCTGACTATCCAAAGTTCCATCAAGGCCGACAGGCTTGGTGGCCGCGCCCGGTAACGGGGCTTGGACGGCGGGAAGGGCAGTGAATCGGGGGTAGTTATGAGAAATTTGCTATTAAAGCGGCCGCAGGCCTTGGCGCGCTACGTGCTGGCCTGCTTTTTCCCGGTGGCCACCGAATTGTTGGCCGTCTGGGGCTTTGCCCGCCTGATCGGCAGCATCCAAGTGGGGCGGATGGATTATTTCTGGCAAAGCCTGTGGCTGACCATCGGTCTCGGTCTTCTGGGCATTGGCCTGTTCATCAGTTCGCGCTTCATGCGTATCGGCTTCATGCGCGACACCATCCTGGACGTCCGCTTGTCCGCCTTCGACAAGATCCTGTCCCATTCGTACGACACGTTCAACCGCCAATCCAAGGAAGTCTATCTTTCCCATCTCATCAATGACGTCAACACTTTTGAGCGCGACTTTTTCCTGACCCTCCTGAACGTCATTTTCGCGGCCGGGCGTTATGTCTTCGCCATCGTCATCATCCTGACCATGGACGTCTGGTTCGCGCTCGGCACCGTGGCGGCCTCCCTGCTGCTCTACCTGGTCAGCGCCCGCTTCGAGAAGCGCACCGTGCGCATCAAGGAAGAGCTGTCGACCAACAGCGAACGCTTCACGGTCGAGCTGGCCAACACCTTCAACGGGTTGGAAATCCTCAAGCTGAACCGGGTGGAGGGCAAATTCCTCCGTAAGACGCTGGCCTCGATCGACCGCATCGAGCGCAAGAAACTGGATTTCGCCGTCTTTACCGAGGGGCAGCGCAGCCTGACCGGCTTCCTGTCCAATCTGGTGTTCGTGGCCATGCTGGTCTACCTGTTGACCCGCGGCTTCGACGGCCTGTCGCTCACCCTGCTCACCCTGCAGCTCCAGCTGGCGGCCAGCTGCGTCATGCCGGTCGGCGCGGTGATGCCGATGTTCAACGAGCTGAAGGCCTCCCTGGCCATTTACCGCAAGATCACCGCCAGCCAGCCGGAAGCGGCCGGGGCCGTCCGCCGGATCCAGCCCTACCACTTCAGCCAGCGCATCGAGGCCCAGGGCCTGTCGTTCGCCTATGCCGACCAGGCGATCCTGCGCGACGTTAACCTGCGCCTGGAGAAGGGCCGCAAGTACCTGGTGCGCGGCGCCAGCGGCTCAGGCAAGTCGACGCTGCTCAAGCTGCTGTCCATGGTGCAAGCTGGCTACTCCGGAGCGCTGACCCTGGACGGCGTGCCCTACAGTCAAGTGGATGAAGCCGGCTTTAACGCCAACATCGCCTTCATCTACCAGGATGTCTTCCTGTTTGAAGACACCATCCGCAACAACATCACCCTCTTCAAGCCGGCCAGCGACAGCCACCTGCAGGCGGTGGCCGAAAAGGCCGGCCTAGCCGACCTGGTGGCCAGCCGCGGTCAGGGGCTGGAAGAACCGCTGCTGGAGAACGGCAAGAACCTGTCCGGCGGCCAGCGGCAGCGTATTTCCATCGCCCGGGCCATCTTCAAGCAGGCCGAGCTGCTGTTTGTGGACGAAGGCACGGCCAGCCTGAACGAGGAGTTGGGGCGGGCGGTGGAAGAAACCATTCTGGCTTTGGACAGCACGGTGCTGGCGGTATCGCACCGGCATTATCCGGGCGTCACCGAGCGCTACGACTACGTCCTGGAACTGGTCAACGGGCGGGTGGTGCAGTACGCGGCCGCCGACTATTTCGAGGCGGTGGCGGTATGAAAAAAGCTATGCGCCGAGCCTGGCCGCTGTTGCTGGCGGTGGTCGCGGCCGCGGCCATCGCGGCGGCCCTGGAGGGCCTGTTGGCCATCTACGCCATGCACGCCGTCGACGCCATGTTCCAGCGTGATCGCGCCGCCTTCAATGAAACTGTCCGCAGCCTGCTGCTCGTCGCCGGCGGCCTGATCCCGGCCATGCTGCTGCTGGCGGCCTGCCGCGGCTGGTTTAAGCGCCGGGCGGCTGTCGCCGCCAAGGTCGATTACGTGCGCCGGCTGTTCAGCAAGCATATCAACGAGTTCCAGGCCGAGAACAACGCCGGCTACGTCTCGATCCTGACTAACGACTGCAATACTATCGAAGCCGATTACATTGACGGCATCTACGCCTGCGTGGTGGGAATCATCAATTTCGGCGTGGCTGTCCTGGTGATCGGCCTGGTCAGCCCTTGGGCCTTGGTGGCAGGCGTCGTAGTCAGCGTCGTCAGCGCCGTGTTGTCGGGCCTAATCGCCAAACCGATGCAGCGTCATCAGGCTCAGCGCAGCGAGATGTACGCCACCTATACCGCCTACATCAAGGAAGCGCTTAGCGCCTTCCATATCATCAAGGGGAACGACCTAACCGGCAAGGTGCGGGCCGACTACCGCGCCAAGAGTAGCGCAATCCAGCACAAGGGATACCTTATCGACCGCCTACTGACTTGGATGATCTCGCTGAATCGCCTTAATTTTGTGCTGACCTTTATCGGATTGATGGGCGCCACCGTTTTCATGGGGCTCAAGGGTATCATCACCGTTGGCGGTGTCATCCTGATAATCACCAACGTGGAGCGCCTGATGAACCCGCTGGAGAAGCTGGGTGAGAGTCTGCCCAAGATTTTCGGCACGGCTAAACTGTTCGCCCGCATCGAGGGCACGCTCCAGAATCGGGACGACCATCCGGAAACGGTGGCCGCCGACCGCCTCGACGGAGCGCTCCACGTGGATGGCGTGTCGTTTAGCTTCGCTGACAACGACGTGCTCCGCGACGTGAATCTGCGGCTGGAGAAAGGCGGCAAGTACCTGGTGGTGGGGCCGTCGGGTGGTGGCAAGACCACCCTGCTCAAGCTGCTGCGCAAGTATTACGCGCCGCAAAGCGGGCGCCTGCTCCTGGGCGACCAGGATCTGCGCGCCGTCACCAAAGACAGCTATTTCCGGCGCATCGCCAATGTCGAGCAGCAGGTTTTCCTGTTCGAGGATACCGTGCGCCACAACTTGACGCTTTACAAGGACTACCCGGACGACATGCTGTCGATGGCGCTGGACCGGGCTGGCCTGCGCGAATTCCTGGAGCGCCTGCCGCAGGGCCTGGATAGCCTGATACTCGAGAACGGGAAAAACATTTCCGGCGGCGAGCGCAGCCGCCTGGCCATTGCCCGCGCCTTACTGAACCGCGCCGACATCATTTTCCTGGACGAGGCCTTCGCCAGTCTGGACGCCAGCGCGGCCCGGGCCATCGAGCGTACCCTGCTGGAGCTACACGGCATCACCGTGGTGAATGTTTCCCACGTCAGTTTCCCGGATACCAGGCCGCTGTATACCAAAGTGGTTACCGTCAAGAACAAAGGCGTCCAGGTCGCCTGACTCTGCTCCTGCCTGACCCTGCGTGTCTGTCTGGCCTTGCCAACCGTTTACGGCCGGCGCGCCAGGCGCCCGGGGATCGGGGTGGTCACTTCTATATAACCAAGCGCCGCAAGGCCTGGCGACGGTTTTTTTGGCTTGTCAATTCGGCAATCTCCATTTACTATGATTGTAACGCGTATCCCTGCCGCGGCCGGGTATCGAAAAATCTGTCTGGAGGTATACATGTCGATCCCTGCCCTTGAACCCAAAGCCGTCTGGACTAATTTTCTGTCCATCTGCGGTATTCCCCGTGGCTCTGGCAACGAGGCCGCCATCGCCGACTGGTTGTTGCTCCGCGCCCGCAGCCTGGGTCTGGAAGCCAGCCAGGATGCGGTCGGCAACGTCATCATCCGCAAGCCGGCCAGTCGTGATCGCGAATTCCGCAACGGTGTGGTGCTGCAAGCCCACATGGACATGGTATGTCAAGCCGCCAACGGCGTGGATCACGATTTCAAACGCGACCCGATCCGACCGCAGATTCTGGCGGACGACCCGGATTGGATGCTGGCGCGCGGTACCACGCTGGGCGCCGACAATGGCATCGGCATGGCTGCCATCCTGGCGGTGCTGGAGGCCACCGATCTGGTGCACGGCCCGCTGGAAGCGCTGTTTACGGTTAACGAGGAAAACGGCATGAGCGGCGCCCGCGGTTTGAAGCCGGATAGCCTGAAAGGCAACTATGTATTGAATTTGGACAGCGAGGCGATCGACGAATTGACTATCGGCTGTGCCGGTTCGCTGCGCGCCAACGCCCGCTTGGAGTTGCCAGCCCTGCCGGCCGGACCAGGCCTGGCTTGGATTGAGTTGGCCATCAATGGCTTGCAGGGTGGACACTCCGGCGTGGACATCGCCAAGCAACGGGCTAACGCCAGCCGGCTCTTGGCCAGGATGCTGACTGGTCTGCCCGTGGAAATTCGCCTGGCCAGCCTGGTCGGGGGCAACGCTCTGAATGCTATCCCTCGCCAGGCGGAAGCCTTGCTGTGCGTACCGGCTGCCAGCCTGATGGCCGTCCAGGCCGCCGTCGTTGGCCTGGCCGACGAAGTCCGACGCGAGCTGGCCGTCGTTGAGCCGCAGTTCAGTTGCGGTCTGGCGCCGGGCCGCGCCGCCGCCGCCTGCCTGTCGCCCGCCGACAGCCAGCGGGCCTTGCGGCTGCTGCTGGAATTGCCGAACGGCTTGCAGTCGATGGATGCCAAGCTACCTAACACTATTCGTACGTCGCTCAATCTTGGTATTACCAGCTTGGCGCCGTCCAGCTCGGGCCAGTTCGAATTGTCGCTGGGGCTGCTGGTACGCAGTTCCGACGAGGCCGAGAAGTTGGCCTTGGCGGCGACTATCGAGGCGGCTTGCCAGGCGGCTGGCGGCCGGCTGGAACGCCTCAGTGTCAGTCCGGCCTGGCAGCCGGAATGGGATAGCCCGCTGTTGAAGACGGCCTGCGCGGTCTTCAAACAAGTCCACGGAGCGGAAGCCAACTTGACGGTGACGCACGGCGGCTTGGAGTGCGGCTTGTTCCGGCCGCTCTATCCGCGCTGGCAGATGGTGTCGTTGGGACCGAACCTGCGCTTTGCGCATTCACCGGATGAAGCGTTGCACATTCCGAGCGTGGCGGAATTCTGGCGCTACCTGGTGGCTCTGCTGCGCGAACTGCAATAAGGGGGAGGGCTAGCCCAAGCGTCTGGCTTGAGCCGGGCGCCTCGGTTCAGGCCATGGCGATTTTTTCGTTGATTGAGGACTGCAGGACCTTGCCGATGAAGGAGCGCAGCTTAAGGCGCTTGTCTTCGTCCAGGCTGGCTGGCTCGAACATGGCCAGGCGGAGCGGGCCATGGCCGTCCATTTCCTTGGCGCCGACCACGATGCCGTTTACCATGATGCGCAGGCCTTTGAGGCTGAGCTGGATGTCCTTGATGCGGCTGTTGACCGGCGGCGCGTGCCCGCCCGAGAAGAATACGGCCATGCCGGCGATACTCAGGTCCAAGACGGTGCCGCGATGCAGCTCACCGTCGATCTTGCAGTTGAATTCAGCCGAATCCGGCGGGCATTTGATGCGCACGTATTTGCGCTTGCCACGGGCTTCGTTGGCCTCCAGCGTCCGGATTAGAATTTCGGCCGTTTTGGCGGAACCCATCTTGAGGATGATGAAGCCGCAGTTAACGCCCAGGTCCATCAAATAGGCGTTGCGCTGGTCGTCATTACCCATCATGGTCAGGACGCCGATGCCGACATTGGCCGTAACCGGGTCGGCATGCAGTTTTTGGATCCAGCCCCGCCAGACCGTTTCGTCCTCGCCCTCGTCGATGTTGATGAATATCAGGCTCTGCGGCTCTTTGCAGATAAAACGGGCCAACCGGATGTGGTCGCGGGTGGTGTAGACCTCGAATTCGGACTGCGACAGCAGCGGAATAATCTCTTCCAGCACGGCCGGTGGGTTGAGGAAAAAGACTTTCTTGCCAAACAGACCGTTTTCGGTAACATCTTCCATCATATTAGATCGATAGTACGCTAGAAAAGTCTACTTGACAAGTCTTTTTTCTAGATTTTGGAGATATTGGATTATTATTACTGGGGCTGGCACTCCACCAAGCGCCAGGTTTTGGCCTTGGCGGCCAGCGTAATGTAGCGCTGATTGTTGTGCTGCAGGCGCTCGGCGTCGGTCGGCTCGATGCTGCGGACGGCCTTGGCCGGGCTGCCGATGATCAGGCTGTTGGGCGGGAACTCCTTGCCCTGGGTGACCAGGGCGCCAGCCCCCACTACCGAACCGTGGCCGATGCGAGCCTTGTCCAGCACGATGGCGCCCATGCCTATCAGGCAGTCGTCCTCGATGACGCAGCCGTGTAGGATGGCGCCATGGCCGACGGTGACATGGTCGCCAATCAGGCAGGGCGAGTCGGTTTCGACGTGGATGACGCTGCCATCCTGGATGTTGCTACCCCGGCCGACACGGACGGCGCCGATATCGGCTCGGATGGTGACGTTGAACCAGACCGAGGCCTCGGCCGCCAGTTCGACGTCGCCGGCTACTTCGGCGTTCCAGGCTACGAAGACCGAGGGGTGGATGAACGGTTCCTTGTCGTCAATGGCGTGGATCATGGCAGAATCCTCCCTGGATGGTAGTTGGGGTGACTAGGCGCCACCCGCATCGCTGCCAAGTATGCCGTGAGTTTTGAACCTTTGTACAGGGTGCGCCACGTGGCGGGTGCCAGGTGGCGGCGCCCGCTGTAGGCGGGCGTTGCCAAAGGCCGGTGGCGATGCTATCATCGGGCCTGCGGTCTTTGGCGCGGGAGGTTTCATGAATGACGATCCGGTTCGCCTGATCATTACGGGCGGTACGTTCGACAAGCACTACGACGAGCTGAAGGGCGAATTGACTTTCAAGGAGTCCAATCTGCCGGACATCATCAAGCAGGTACGCATCGTCAGTCCGGTGGAATTCGAGCTGTTGCAGCTGATCGACAGCCTGCAGATGACCGACGACCACCGCGCCCGGATCCTGGAGGCCTGTCGTAACGCCCCGGAGCACCGCCTGGTCATCACCCACGGCACCGATCGCATGGCCGAGACGGCCCGCTATCTGGGACCGGCCGGGCTTAACAAGACTATAGTCTTGACCGGCGCTATGATTCCGTTCAAAATTTCCGGGTCGGACTCGCTGTTCAACCTGGGAACGGCCTTCATGGCCGCGCGCCTGTTGCCGCCCGGCGTCTATGTGGCCATGAACGGCCGCAGTTTCCCTTGGCAGGACGTACGCAAGGATTACGCGCGCGGCGTCTTTCGGCCGGCTGAGGAAACCGCGAGCGCCTGACCAGTGGTCGCCACCCGCATTCGTAGTGGTTTTTTTTCAGGCAGCGTCCGGCGTTGGCAAAAAAAAACAGGAATTGCGGTTTTCATCTTTCATTAAGCGGAAAATCCCATTATAATCTGCGTGGGAGACATAGCCAATGCCCATTAAGATGGCAGCCGATCACAAAATTCTGAGTATCGACTCCGACCTCAATAAAATCCAGGACTACGACCTCTTGCTGGAGCGCATTCTTTACGAGGCCCGGCGGGTGGTCAACGCCGACGCCGGTTCTATTTATATCCGCGAGGATGACCAGATCGCCATCAAGTATGCCCAAAACGATACCAAGCAGAAACGACTCCCCCCGGGCGAGAAGGAAGTCTACCCGCTGTTCAAGATTCCCATCAACGAGAAAAGCATCTCCGGCTATGTGGCCATGACCGGTAATTCGCTGCGCCTGCGCGACGTTTATCATTTACCGGCCGGGCTGCCCTTCAGTTACGCGTCCAAGTACGACCAGGAATCCAATTACAAGACTACCTCGATGCTGACGGTACCGCTGATAAACCAGGACGACGTGGTGCGTGGCGTCATCCAGATCATCAACGCCACGGACAAGACCGGCAAGGTGATTTCCTTTACCAAGGCCGACGAGGAGCTGGTCTGTCATTTCGCCACTAAGGCCACCGAAGCCCTGCAGCGCGCCCGGATAAACCGCAAGTTGATCACCCGGCCTATCGCCATGGCCGAGATGCGCGATCCCAAGGAAACCGGCGCCCACGTCAACCGGGTAGCTGGCTACTCCGGCGAGCTGTACGAGCATTGGGCCTACAAGCAAGGTTTGCCGGTCAAGCGCATCGCCAGCGAAAAGGACAATTTCAAGCAGGCGGCTATGCTGCACGACGTTGGCAAGGTGGCTATTTCCGACCTAATTCTTAAAAAGCCGGCCAAATTCACGGAAGAAGAATACCTGATCATGCAGACCCATACTTGGCGCGGCGCTCACCTGTTTGATGATCCGGAGTCGGACATGGAGGCTATGGCGCTTGATGTGGCCCTGACGCACCACGAGAATTGGGACGGGACTGGTTACCCCGGCTGGGTGGATCTCAAGACCGGCAAGCCGACTAAAATCGGGTTGGACGGTCGGGCGCTGCGCCGCAAGGGTGAGGAAATCTCTATCTGGGGCCGCATCGTGGCCATCGCCGATGTCTATGATGCCTTGGTGTCGGCGCGGGTCTACAAACAGGCCTGGACCGAGGAAAAGGTGCTCGACGAGCTGCGCGCCATGAAGGGCAGCAAGTTCGACCCGGCGGTGGTCGACATCTTCTTCGAGATCTATCCCCGTATCTTGCAGGTACGGCAACGCTATCCGGACGCCGCCGCCGACTGACGGAACGCCAAACAACCTTCTTTTTCTTCTTGTCCGTTTCAGGATTCTATATTATAGTGGAACGCCGCTCGGGCTGGCCGCTGGCCGACCCTGAGAAGGAAGTCCGTAAAAAAAAGCAGTATTGTTGGCGCGGTCGGGTCTGTTCAGCAGGAATCCGGCTTTGGGCGCCTTATCAGGAGGACACATGGAACATGTCGTGGAAATGTTGAACATCACCAAGGCGTTTCCCGGTATTGTCGCCAATGATGACATCAGTATCCAGTTGCGCAAGGGCGAAATCCTTGCTCTGCTGGGCGAGAATGGCGCCGGTAAATCGACGCTGATGAGCATCCTGTTCGGCCTGTATACGCCGGACGCGGGCACCATCAAGGTGTTCGGCAAGACCGTGAATATCGCCAACCCTAATGTAGCCAATGCCCTCGGTATCGGTATGGTGCACCAACATTTCAAATTGGTGCACAATTTTACCGTTACCGAGAACATCGTCCTGGGCATGGAACCGCACGTCGGGCCGTTCCTGAAGACCAGGGACGCCGCTGCCAAGATTCGCGCTTTGTCCAAGCACTATGGCCTGAACGTCGACCCCGATGCCAAGATCGAGGACGTATCGGTGGGCATGCAGCAACGGGTGGAGATCCTCAAGATGCTCTACCGCGACGCCGAGGTGCTGATCTTCGACGAACCGACCGCCGTGCTGACGCCGCAGGAAATCATCGAACTGATGAAGATTATGCGCAACCTGATCGCCGAGGGCAAGTCGATCATCCTGATCACCCATAAGCTTAAGGAGATCAAGGAGATAGCCGATCGCTGCACCGTCATTCGGCGCGGCAAGGTTATTGGCACGGTCGACGTGGCCGGCACCACCAGCGCTCAGATGGCCGAGATGATGGTCGGGCGGCAGGTCAACTTCAATGTCGACAAGCCGGCCAAACAGTGCGGCGACGTGGTGCTGGAGATCAAGGATCTGCGTGTCCAGTCGTCGCGCAAGACCGAGGCGGTTAAAGGGTTCAGCCTGACCGTCCACGGCGGCGAGATCGTCGGACTGGCCGGCGTTGACGGCAATGGCCAGACCGAGCTGGTGGAGGCCCTGACCGGTCTGCGCCATGTCGAGTCCGGCAGCATCCTCTTCCAGGGCCAGGATATCGCCCACCACTCGATCCGTGACCGCATCCGCGCCGGCATGGCTCATATCCCCGAAGACCGCCAGAAGCGCGGTTTAGTGCTCGACTACACCATGGAAGAAAACATGGTGCTGGAGATCTACGGCTTGCCGCCTTTTGCCAAGCGGGGCTTCCTGCAGAAGCCGCTCATCCGCGCCTACGCCGAGAAGCTGATGCAGGACTTCGATGTCCGCGCCGGCGAGGGCAGCCTGTCGCTGGCCCGCGGTCTATCTGGCGGCAACCAGCAGAAAGCCATTGTCGGCCGCGAGGTAGCGCACGACCCGATGCTCTTGATTGCCGTCCAGCCGACGCGCGGTCTGGACGTCGGCTCCATCGAGTACATCCACCGCCGCTTGGTGGAGCAGCGTAATTCCGGCAAGGCGGTGCTACTGGTATCGCTCGAGCTGGACGAGATCATGGACCTTTCCGACCGCATCGCCGTCATCAGCCACGGCGAACTGACCGGACTCAAGTATCCCAAGGAAACCAATGAAGGCGAGATCGGCTTGATGATGGCCGGCGTTGCCGAAGGAGCCCATCAGTGAATCGCGCACGAGACCTCTTCACCGCCCTGATGGCGGTATTCCTCGGCCTGGTGGCGGGGGCTATCTTCATGACCGCCATCGGCGCCAACCCCTTCGCCGGCTTTTTCTACCTGTTTCGCGGCGGCCTGATGTCCATCTCGCGTATCGGCGATACCCTGTCCACCGCCACCACCCTGATCCTAACCGGCCTGGCGGTGGCCTTCGCCTTCCGCACCGGCTTGTTCAATATCGGCGTGGCCGGCCAGATGCTGGTCGGCGGCCTCGTGGCCACCATGCTGGCCCTGACCATCGGCGAGTCGATGCCCAAGTACCTGTTCATCCCGCTGGTGCTGGTCTGCTCGATGCTGGCCGGCGCCCTCTGGGCGGGCATCGCCGGACTGCTCAAGGCGGCCTTCAACGTCCATGAGGTGGTGGCCACCATCATGCTCAACTGGACCGCCTTCTGGGTGGTCGACTACATCATCCCGACCTTCTTCAAGGCCGGCCTGGAGACCGAGTCGCGCACCATCCTGTCGGATGCCTCGATGCGCATGGACTGGATGAATCGGCTGTTCGACGGCTCGCACGTCAATTTTGGCCTATTCGTGTCCATCAGCGCGGTCATCATCATCGCCATCATCCTGGACAAGACGGTGCTTGGTTACGAGCTCAAGGCGGTTGGCTTCAACCACCACGCTGCCGAGTACGCCGGCATCGACGTGGCGCGCAACGTTACCCTGGCCATGGCCATTTCCGGCGCCCTAGCCGGCCTGGCCGGCGCTACCTATTACACCGGCTACACCCTGAACATGCAGATCGGCGTCATGCCGACCGCCGGCTTCGACGGCATCGCGGTGGCCCTGTTGGGCGCCAACTCGCCGTGGGGCGTGTTGGCCGCCGCCCTGTTCTTCGGCATCCTGCACGCCGGCAAGGGCTTGATGGGCGCCAATACCAGCATACCGCCCGAGATCGGCGATACCATCATCGCCACCATCATCTACTTCGCGGCTACCAGCATCCTGTTCTTCAAGTTATTTGATTATCTCAAGAAAAAATTCAAGAAGGGAGGGCAGGCATGAACCTCATCCTGGATATTTTCCCCTATGCGATTGCCTATACCATGCCCCTGCTGGCGGCGGCGCTAGGCGGCCTCTATTCGGAGCGCTCCGGCGTCGTCAATATCGGACTGGAAGGCTTGATGGTCATGGGCATGTTCGTGTCGGCCATCACCATCGCCGCCTTCGAGCCGGCGATCGCCGTCTGGACGCTGGCGCGCTGCCAGGCCCGCGGCATCGACATCGTCGCCTCGCCGGCCGAGTACCAGGCCATCTTCAACCATTTCCATGCCATGGTGCTGTGGATCGGCGTCCTGGCCGGAACCCTGGGTGCCACCATTTTCAGCCTACTGCACGCCTTTGCCAGCGTGACGCTTAAAGCCAACCAGGTCATCTCCGGCACGGCCATCAACATGATCGCCGGCGCCATAACCGTTTTCCTGGCGCGCACCATTTCCGGTTCGGGGAATATCAGCATCAAGCTGGGCTTCCTGCGCGGCGACGTGCCGGTGCTGAGCAAGATACCGCTCCTGGGCCGGCTGTTCTTCAGCCAGACCTACGCCACCACCTGGTTGGTACTGCTCATCCTGGTTGTTTCCTGGCTGCTGATTTACCGGACGCCCTTCGGCCTGCGCCTGCGTTCCTGCGGTGAGCATCCCCAGACGGCCGATGCCGCCGGCATCAACGTCTACCGCGTGCGCTACATCGCGGTAATGTTGTCTGGCGCCATGGCCGGCCTGGCCGGCAGCGTCATGCTAGTGACCTACGCCGGCGAGTTTACCGGCAGCGTGGCCGGCATGGGCTTCCTGGCCCTGGCCGCCCTGATTTTCGGACAGTGGAAGCCGCTGGGCATCCTTGGTGCCACCTTCTTCTTCGGCATCGCCGCCACCATCGCCAACGTCGCCCCCGGCATCCCGCGGCTCAGCTCCATTCCAGAATGGATATTGCGCATCTTCCCCTACGTGGTCACGCTGGTGGCCCTGATGCTCTTCTCGAAAACCTCGCAGGCGCCACGTGCCTCCGGGGAGGCTTTTGACAAAGGCAAACGGTGACGTTATAAAAAATGTGCAGACGCGGGGCCTGGTGCTGCAAGGTATGGTCAGCTTATCGCTTGACCATACCTTGCAGCACCACCAAGCCAAGGGCTTGGTGCGCACTCGCGCGGGTGCCGGGTTTGTTAGAAGCGTTTGACTTGGTCAATCGCTTGGTGTGATAGAAGCCTGGGGTTGTGTTCTGAAAACATGGCAGACGCGGGGCCTGGTGCTGCAAGATATGGTCAGCTTATCGCTTGACCATACCTTGCAGCGCCACCACGCCGAGGGCTTGGTGCGCACTCGCGCGGGTGCCGGTATTTGTTGTAAGCGTTTGATCTGGTAGATTACCTTGGATGTGCAGATAATCCCATGCAGACGTACGGAGCCAAATAGGCAAGCCATGCTATTGTAGCCTCCCGCGGCTTCTGCGTTGATACTAACATCACTTAGTGCTATTTGAGCAAGTCCATGTTTATAAACAACCCAGGCGCAAGCGCGGGTGGCGCGTCCAAGCGTGGCTAAGCGATAAGCGCAGCCATGCTTGAAAGCGCCAGGACCCGCGGCTCCAATGTTTAAATAGAATAGCCATAAGTGCTAAGGCTATCAGGGCAGGCTTATGTAATTTGACAACCTCGCTATGTTAGCGCAGGGCACTTATAGATAACGCCGGACTTGTGTCCGATAGGCTGAATATTCGTCGCCGAATCGTGCCGCTAGGAATTTTTCCTCACCTCGGATAATCAGGTCATAGACCGCCATGCTGTAAAGCCCCGCCACCCAGGCGACCGGATTTGATATCGCTAACATGGCTGCAATAGTGAGAAGATTGAAACCGACATACATCGGATTGCGGCTCAATCGGTATATCCCACCTGTTTTCAGCTTGGTATCGCCTTGGGGTAAGCCTAAGCGCGTTGATTTTCCTAAGCTGACCGCACTGGCCGCGATAAATATCAAGCCTAGCAGCAGCGCGGCGATAGCCAGTATATCCAAGACCGGCAGCTCAAATTCCGGAATGAACTTGATTCCAAAGCACCCGAGGCCACCTCCCACCCACAGTGCATAACCACTCACCTTGCCAGAATAAAACAGCACTGGATTGATCGTCGCTTTCCCAATAATTTCCATGGTTACTCCTTGCCTCATACGCACCGGCTAGCTCTAATGTCCCAAGTCGGTATCGGCTTATCAACCAAAAAGTATTAACAGCTTGGCAGTCGCGGGTCCTGGTGCTGCAAGGCAGGGTCAGCTTATCGCTTGACCCTGCCTTGCAGCACCACCAAGCCGAAGGCTTGGTGCGCACTCGCGCGGCTGCCGGGTTTGTTATAAACGTTTGCGTTGTCAAATTGCGTTGTGCGTGTCTACAATCCCCTGCAGAAACTTGAAGCCACTTTGCCAGCCGTGCCGTAGCCACCCACGTCTCCTGCGTTGGTCATAACATCACTGTGTGCTATCTGAGCAACCCTCAGCGTATAAACAACCCAGGCGCCCGCGCGGGTGGCGCGGCCAGGTGCGTCCAGCGATAAGCTGGCCGCACCTGAAAGCGCCAGGCCCTGCGTCTGCCAATGTTATTTGTAACGTATCACTTGCCCGAAATGTCCGCAGGCCCAGCCTGCAGCCAGGGCAGTATGGCCGAGCCATAGTTGACTCGTTCCCTGGAGATGGCCTTGACGTCGCTGAACAGCTTGGCCAGGTTGCCGGCGATCATGGTTTCGCCGATCGGCCGGACGATCTTGCCTTGCTCGATCAGGTAGGAGTTCTTGGCTACGCCGGAAAAATCGCCCGAGTCGGAGGGGCTGCCGCCGGAGAAGCGCATCAGCAGCAAGCCGCGCTCGATGCTCTTGACCATATCCTGCCAGCCAAGTTCGCCAGGGTCAACCATCAAGCCGCCGCCACCCGAAGGGCAGCGCGGTCGGCCGCTTTTGTTGGCGGCGTACAGACCGATACTGAAGTTTCGCAAGACGCCTTTTTCGATGAGCAGGCAGTCCTCGGTCCGGAAGCCGTCGCCGGTGTACGGCGAGTTGGCCGCCAGCTCGGGGCTGTTGGGCAGGGAACGCACCGTCAGCTGCGGTGAGGTTACCGCCTGCCCGAGTTTGGCGGCCCAGGGCGAGGTACCGGTGATGATCGGGTAATCGCTGGTATAGACGCCGTCAAGCATGCCCAGGAAATCGCCTAGGCAGTCGGGCGCTATTAATAGGTCGCCGGAGAAATTGCCCTGCACCGGCTGGGTGACGGTCTGCTCGGTGGATTGCCGCATCAAGAGGTCGATACTGCCCCAGTCCTTAAGTGGTTGGTCCAGGTTCTTCTGGACGGCGCCGGAGTAGTTGAAGCTGGAGGCGTTGCCGCCGTCCTTACTGGTGAACATGGCGCTGAAATTATACAAGCCGCCGCGTTGCTCGAACTCGGCGCCGTTGGAGTTGGCGAAGAAGCTCTCGCCGCGGCTGAAGTCCAGTACGCACTGTTCCAGATGGGTGATCGGGTAGCGTTCCTGGCAATAGGCGATAAACTCTTGCAGGCGCTCGTACATCTTGTCGGAGTCGGGCTCCAGCTGGCCGTCCTCGAAGGACTCCAGCGGCCGGGCCGGCGAGATGTCGTTGGCCGGATCGGGTTGGCTGGAGCGGGCCATCGAAACGGCCTCGGCGGCCGCGGCCTCGATGCTCTGGTCGTCGTACTTGTTCAGGCTGACGCTGCCTTTACGGGTTTCAGTCAAGGCCGTCAGGCTGAGCGACACGTTGACCGTGCTGCGGTAGAGGCTCAATTTGCCGGCGTCGATGTTCATCTCGTTCTGGACGCCGCAGCCGAAACTGGCTGTAGCCTGGTCGGCTCCGGCCGCTCTCAGGGCGGCCACCGCCTTGCGGACTATCGCCATGCCGTCGAATTTCTGCGCGCTCATGCTCGGCCTCCCACGTTGATACGGCACTTGATGGCTGGTCCGCCCATGCCTACCGGAATGGACTGTTTCTTGCCGCACATGCCGGCGCCGGTCCAGCTCATGTCGTCGGAAACCATGGTCACGGTCTTGAGCATGTTGAAGGCGATACCGGAGATGGTGCAGTCGCGTACCGCCGCGCCGAGCTTGCCGTTGTTGATCTCGTAGCCCATAACCACCCCGAACATGAATTCGGAGGTGGAATCGGCCTGGCCGTTGGATGATGTAAGAAAATAATAACCCTTGTCGACGCTGGCGATCATGTCGGCCAGCTTGCTTGAACCCGGCAGGATGGCGGTGTTGCGCATGCGGATGAGGGGTTCGTCGTAGAAGCCATAGGCGCGGGCGTTGCCGGTCGGATCGGCGCTAAAATGCCGGGCTGACTCCTTGTTGTGCATGTAGCTCTTGAGGACGCCATCCTTGATGAGTACGGCGTCCTTGGCCGCCGTGCCCTCGTCGTCGATCCATAGCGGTACCGGACAGAGCTTGCCGTAGGCGGTGTTGGCGAAGTCGACCATGGTGACCAGCGGGCTGGCTACCGCTTGGTTCATATAATCGGCCGCTACCGAGCCGCCCAGTACCAGGTCGGCCTCCACGGTGTGGCCGATGGCTTCGTGAGCCAGGATGCCGGCCAGGTCGGAGTCGAGGACTACCTCGTGCTCGCCGGGTTTTGCATAGACGCCCTTGGCCTTTTGCCGCAGACGGTCGGCCAATAGGTCGATTTTGGGGTAAAGCGCGGACGGCTGGTCGAAAATGTCCTCGAACTGACCGGGGCCGCCGATGACCTCGTACAGGTCGACTGGTTCGCCGTTTTCTTCCATGGTAAAGGAGGCGTAGACTAGGCTGCGGGCGATCAAGCTCCAGGCGTCGCCGCCGTCGGCCGTCAGTACGGTTTTCTCCATATCCAGCCCGGATAGCATCAAGGTGCGGGCCTTGAGGTAGGGGTACTTGGCGGCTGCATACGCGTCAACGTCGCGTAGGAAGTCAATGTAGGCTTTTTGTTCTAACCGCGGTTTGGTAGTGGCTAGGCTGTTTTGACCGATGCCGGGACGAGCGGGCAGGGCGCCGGTCGGTTGGCCGGCCTTGCTGCCTAGGAAGCGAGCGTTGTCGGTGGCCAGACGGATGGCTTGGCGGATCGCCTCGTCGTCACTCTCCGGCGTAGACGCGAAACCCCACAACCCGTTCTTGAAGACTCGCGCCGACATGCCGCCCTGCGCGTTGCGTGCGTTTCGTACAATGTCGCCGTTCAGGATGCCGACCGCGACGGACCGGTTCTCCTGGACGCGCAACTCCGTGTACTCGGAGAAGAGCGCTTTGTGCCGCTCAATGTTTGCATATTGCATGCCTGCTCCTGTGAGTTGGAATGTACTTGAAGCTAATGCCGGAACGGCCAGCCGTCAAGCGGAAAAGAAAAGCCGCCGGATTAGCAGGTTGTTGAAAAAGCCGGTTGCTTTCTCAACAACCTTAACAATTCCTCGCATAGCTTGCGCTATGCTGCGTAATTGTACCGGCTTTTGAAGTGTTGAAAAGCCGCATCCGCGTTTTTCAACACCCTGCTAGACCGAAGCGGCGGACGCGTCCCTGGAAAGGATCAGGTCGGCAGGCACGTGCCATTGTCGGCCGTCGGCAGCCGTACCGTAAAGCGGGTGCCGTTGCCCGGCTGGCTCGTGAACTCGATGCTGCCGTTGAAGGTGCCGGTGACGATGTCGCGGACGATAGTCAAGCCCAAGCCGGTGCTTTCGCCGAAGCGCTTGGTGGTGAAGAGCGGATCGAATATCTTCGTCTGCACCGCTGGATCGATACCCGAGCCGTTGTCGCTGATGGCCAGGTCGACCAAGCCGTCGTGGTTGGCAAAGTCCAGGCTGATGCAGCCGCCTTTGGGCGGGAGGGCCTCGACGGCGTTGACCACCAGGTTGGTTACCACCTGCGCGAATTTACCCGGCGAGCCGCAGAGTGGCAGGGGGCGCTCGTGCCCGCTCCAGGTCAGCTTGACCGCCTTGGGGCGCATGAAGTAATCGAGTAGGCTGAGCGCGTCCTGCGCCGTGCTTACCGCGTTGAAGGTTATCTTTTCATTCTGGTTGGTCTCGCGGGTTTGGGTCTTGATGCTGCGGATAAAGGTGGCGGCCCGGTCACCGGCGCGGGTGGCCAGATCGAGGGCTTTTTTCATATCGGCCGCGATGGCGTGGTGATCGTCCGGGCCGACCTGACCGTTGCCGATCGACTTGTCGTACTCGTCGATCAGCAACTTCATTTCCTCTAGGGAGGTGCGGACCGTCGCCAGAGGGGTGTTGATTTCGTGGGCGATGCCGGCGGTAAGCCGGCCGAGCGATGCCATTTTTTCGGCGGCCAGCAGCTGTTCCCGGTTCTTCTGGATGCGGTCGTTGGCCTCCTCGAGTTCTTGGTAGGCCAAGGCGTTGTCCAGGGCGATGGCGGTGTATGAGCAGAGGGTGCGGAAGATCGAGGCCTCGCGCTCGCCGTAGGCTTGTGGCTTGACCGACTGGATGCTCATGACGCCAAGCAGCCGCGGCCCGATGGTCAACGGCGAGTAGAGCAGGCTGACGGTTTCCAGGGTGCCGGGCACCTGGGTTTCGTTGGTCGCTCGGGGATCCAGGTCAATGGCGATCTCACGGCGCTCGCGGGCGCAGCGCACCACGTTGGAATCGCGGTCGTCGCCGCTCAGCTCGGGCAGCTCGATGGGTTGGTCGTCCTCGACGGCGAAAGCGCCATGGAAATTTTCCAGGGAATCGTCCACCAGGTAAATGAAGAAACTGCTGGTGTCTAAAAGGTCGTGGACATGGCGTTGCAGGGTCAGGAAGATGGCCTGGGCGTCCAGGTTGGCCGTCAGGTCGCGGCCGATCTGGCCCAGGGTTTCCAGGGTGGCGGCGGTTTGCTGCAAGGACTGGGCGCGGCGGCTCTCGGTTTCCGCCAGTTGCCGCTGGTGGGTGGCCTCGGCGCGGGCCCGCTCGGTTTCGTGGCGGATCTGCAGGGCCAAGGCGCGTTTGTTGGCGTCGGCGGCTTCGGCTTTTTTCCGTTCCACCGCGGCGCGTAGGCTGTTCCGGTACGCGGCCTGGAAGTCGCCGAGCGCGGCTTGGGCCGCGGCGGTATCTTCGAGCAGTTCGGCCGGGATAACGTAGCTTTCGATTTTAGCGGCTACCGATAGGGCCTTTTCCAGGAAATGCAACTCGGCGCTGCTGTCGCTCATGCCGGCTGGCGGGGTTAAGATAGGGTTGCGGAACAGCCGGGCCATGGTGTGCAGGATCTTTACTTCCTCGGCGGCGTTGCCGGTGCTCACGGCCAACTGCAGGGCTTGTTCGGCCTTGGCCAGGGCTTCTGGCATTCGGTCCAGGCCGGCGAAGGCCCTGGCCTGACCGCGCAGGGCCGGGATCAGGAGGTCGACTTCCTGGTGGGCGGCGGCGCGCTCCTCGAGTTGGCTGTTCCAGTCCAGGGCGGCGGCGTGGTCGCCAATATCCAAGGCTAGGTCGCCCAGGAAGCGCAGGGTAACCGCGTAGTTGTGCGACTTTTTCAGGTTGCCCATGACGGCCAGGCCGCCTTTTAGTTCCCGTTCGGCGCTTTCGAAACGGCCGAGCAGGCGCAGGGCGTTGCCGGTGCGGGTGCGACAGGTGCCGATCATGCCGGGCCAGGCTACTTTCAAGGCCAGCTCCAGGGCCCGTTCGTTCCATTCCAGGGCGGTGGTGTTGTCGCCCAGCTCCTCGAAACAGACGGCGCAGTTGTTGCCGGCGATGATGGCGCTGCGCCACTGGCCGTATTCCAGGAACAGATGGAAGGCTTCGGTGTAATGGCCGGTGGCGCTGCCCGGGTCGCCCTGCATGTTGGCGATATTAGCGCGGGCCGACAGCAGCCAGGCTTCCGACACCGGATGCGTCGATCGGGTAGCGGTGAAATCACGGGCTAGCATGGCGGCGCTATCGGCCGGATTCTTGAAGGCGTGGTAGAAGATCAGCCGAGCCTGGGCGGTGTCCGCCCGGACCTTGTCGCCGGCCGCCTGCCAGGCTGTCCGGGCGTCGACGATCCTCGCCTCGCAGGCGACCGAATCGCCGTGCTCGGCGCGCAGGAAGGCGTCCAGCCAGAAGCCGTCGCCGCGGCCAGCTTGGTCGCCTACTGCCGCAAAGGCCTGCATGGCCTCGGCCAACAAGGCCTCGGCCTGGTCGAGTTCGGCGAACAGCCAGCGGATTTCGGCGCGCAGCAGGGCCAGCCGGGCTACGAGGCCGCGGTTGTCGCTTATCGCGGTCTGGGCGGCCAGACAGTGCGCTGCCTCGTCGGCCAGGCTGGCGGCGCGGTGGCTGTCGGCCTGGCGCAGGTACCAGGCCAGCTCGATGCAGGCCAGTAAGCGCGGCTGACCGTCGAGCTCGGCCAAGGCGGTTTCCAGCGCTGCGAGGCGTTCCTTGTTGGCATGCAAGGCAAACGGCGGAGTGGCAGAGGCTTGGGCGAGGCGGGCGTGCTTTACGGCCATGTTATTTCCAGATTACCGGCGGCTTGAGCCTTGCCGGCCGACTTGGCGGCGTACAGGCTGTCGTCGGCGTATTTGAGCAAGGTTTCGGCCACCAGGCTAAAATAGGCGGCCGGTCGGGAGGTTTCCGGGCCGGTCTTGAGCGCGCTATCGGGCGCGCCAGCGGTCAAGGTGACCACGCCCAGGCTGGCCTGCAGGACTATCGGCTTGTTTTCGAAGGTCAGCCGCTCATCGCGCAGCAGGCGCAATATCTTGTTGGCCACGACGGCCGCGCCGGCCGCTCCGGTGGACGGCAAAATGATGACAAATTCATCACCCCCGAATCGGGCCACGAAATCGGTGGTCCTGGTAGCCTTGAGCAGGAGGTTGCCCGCCCGGGACAGGGCCAAGTCTCCGCCCAGGTGGCCGACGCCGTCGTTGATGGCCTTGAAATTATCCATGTCGAACATCAACAGCGACAGCGGCTGCCCCAAGCGATAGCACGTGCGCAATTCCTTGAGGACCCAGGAGTCGTAGAACTTGCGCACGAAGACGCCGGTCAGCGGATCCTGGGTGGCCAGCGAATACAGCTGCGAATTCTGGATGGCCACCGCGGCCTGGTTGGAAAAAATGGTCAGCAGCTCGATCTCGTCTTCGGCCAGGTTGCCCTTGTCTAAGTATATCAGGCCGATGACGGTATCGCCGACGCTGAGCGGAAGGGCCGATTCGTGTGGCTGTCGATGCAGGTGTCCGTCGCGCAGCGTCGATACCAGTTCGGCCGTCTTGTTCTTGCCGAGCAGCGCCACGATGTCGCCTTCCCGCCCGAAGCGGCCGACGCCGGCCTGGATCTCCAGCTGCATCTCCTGGTTTACCATGGCCAGGAAGCCGTCGATGGCCGGGTTGTTCGGCTCATCCTGCCTGGCGATGGCCAGGAAGGAATTGGCGCAGCCCAGCAGGCCGGATACCTGGCAGAGTATGCCTTGCAGCAGATCCTGCAATGGCTGCAGTTTGTGCAGGGCGGGGGTTGCCTCCAGGATGAAGCGCAGGCCCTGGCGGCTCTTGAGCAAAAGCTGGGTGGTGTACGCCGCCTTCAGGCCGGCTTCCGTCCATAAAAGCAGCTTCTCGGAGCCTTCGCTTTTGTCGAAATAGCCTTGAATGTCCAGCTTGCGCAGCATCTCGCGCGGCGGGCTTTCGCTGGCGTAGCCGGTTTGCAGAATTACCTGGATATGGCGGTTGAAAGTGCGCAGCTGTGTGACAACTTCTTCACCAGTCATGCTAGGCATGTGGAAGTCCAGCAGGATCAAGTCGACCGGCCGTTCACGCAGGATTTTCAGCGCCACTGCGCCGCCCTGGGCGGTGATTACATCGTGGCCTTCCCGGTCCAGGAGCTGGCCGGTAGCCTGCAGGTAGCCTTCATCGTCGTCCACCAGCAGGATGGTGCGGCCGCTTCTGGCGCTGGCCTGGTTCACTCGGGGCATGTCGTACTCCTCGGAGCGCCGCCGCTGGCGCGTGATGCTGAACGGGTTGTAGGCGGTAGCCGCCTCTGCCAGCCGGGTGGTTGCCGACTGCTCACGAGGCCGGCCCGCCGGAAATCGGCACGGTAAAGCTGAAGACCGAGCCGCTGCCCTTTTCGCTGTTTACCCACATGCGGCCGCCCATTAGCTGCACCAGGCGGGCGCTGATCGGTAAACCCAGGCCGGTGCCGCGCTTCTTGCGGTCGGCGTCGGGGTCGAGCTGGACGAACTCCGAAAAGATGCGGCCGATGTCGCGGGCCTCGATGCCCATGCCGCTGTCGGCCACATGGATAGTCAGGAAGGCGCCGGTGACCTCGGCTGAAACGGTGATGGTGCCCTGCTGGGTGAATTTGACCGAATTGGACAGCAGGTTGAGCAGTACCTGGCTGAGCCTAGCCCGGTCGGCTTGAATCTCCGGCAGCTCGGCTGGCAGGTCAACCCGGAGCGTGACCGGGCTGCCGTCCAGCATGCCTTCAACCATGCGGATGCTCTCGGCCACCACCGCGGCTAGGTTGATCCGCTCCAGGCTTAGGTCCATGTGCCCGGCTTCGATTTTGGCCAGGTCCAGGATGCTGTTGATGAGCTCCAGCAAGTAGTGGCCCGATTGCTCGATGCGCTGCAGCAGGTTGCGGTGGTCGGTGGTCAGCGTGGGTAGTTCCTGTCCCAGGATCCAGGAAAAATTGATGATGGCGTTGAGCGGGGTGCGCAGTTCGTGCGAGACATTGGCCAGGAAGCGCGACTTGGTGCGGTTGGCTTCCTCGGCCTCCGCCCGGGCCTCGGCGGCCTGGCGGTAGAGGCGGGCGTTCCGGATGGCCAGGGCCACCTGAGTGCCGAGGGTGGCGAAGAGCGTCAGGTCCGACTCGTCGTAGCAGTGGTCGTCTTGAAAATTCTGGATGCACATCGAGCCTTCCACCATGTCGCCGGCGATCAGCGGCACGCCCATCCAGGAATGGCTGGATCGGCCGATCAAGGCGATGCCGTTGTCGTCGTGGAATTGCCTCAGCTCGCTGTCCGTTTTGAAGAGCAGTGGCTTACGCTGCCGGATGATGTAACCGGCCAAGCCTTCGCTCAGGCCAAAATAGCGTTGCGGCGAGCGGACGCCGTCGTTGATAAAATAGGTGGATTGCCAGCGGGCTGAGGCGTGGTCGCAGGTGGCGACGCCCAGGCTGGTAGCGCCGAATGCCCGGCTGAATTCGCGGTGGATGGTTTTCATGAGGTCATCGAATTCCAGATTGCCGGCCAGGGCTTGGTTAGTCTCGACCAGCATGGCCATGCGGGCGGCCCGCTCCTCGGCTTCCTTAAGCAGCTGGCCGTTGAGGGCTTGGACGGTCAAGGCTGACTTGAGGCCGATTTCCGTCCAGAGCAGCAGCTTTTCGGGGCCTTCGCTCTTGTCGACGTATCCCTGCACGCCCAGTTTCTTGACAATCTCGCCGGGGCTGCTCCCGCCGGCTTGGCCGGTTTGCAGGATGATGTGAACATGCGGCGCCAACTTGCGAATCTCGCCGACCAGTTCTACGCCGTCCATGCCGGGCATGGAGTAATCGAGCAGGATTAATTCCACGTGATAACGACCGAGCTGCTCGAGGGCTTGCCGGCCGTCGGTGGCAGTCAGTACCTCATGGCCCTGGCGAGCCAGGACAGCCCGGGTGGCTTCGAGGTATTCCTGGTTATCGTCGACCAGCAGGAGAGTGCGCCCGCTGGTCTCCTGCTTGGCGTGTATTCTGGCCATTGCCGAATTGATCCCTTCTCCGGGTGGCGTCAGATAAAGGTCGCTTCCCCGGCCCAAAGTATAGCGGTTGACGACGACTGGCGCAATGACGGGGTAGAGAAAAACTGGCGCTTGGCCTCTGGCTGGATCGCTTGTCGGCCAGCCGTTTCTCCGGCTACACTGTTGACCATGAATCCGATTCAAGGTTCCCCGGCCGCGCCGGTACCTGACTTCGATGCCAGCGACCCGGCGGTCTGCCTGTTTGCCAAGCTGCGCGACCGCGACTACGCCAGCCAGGGCTGGTGTGTGCTGGAAGGCCGCATCGTCATCGAGAAAGCCCTGGCGTCCGGCCTGGAGCTGGTGGCCTTGCTGACGGTGCCGGCCGATGCCGACTACTGGCGCCAGCGCCTGGCTGGGGGCTCGGACGTGGCGCTGCGTGTTCTGGCCCGGCCGGCGATGGAGCAACTGGTCGGCTTCGCCTTTCACCGCGGGGCCTTGGCCTTGGCCCGCCGGCCGGCGCTTGGACCTGCCTGCTTGCCGGCGCTAGGCCCCAAGGACAGGCGGGTCAGCCTGGCTCTCTGGCAAGTCGGCGATCCGGACAACCTTGGCGCCCTGATCCGGTCGGCGGCCGCCCTCGGCGGCGCAGCCGTCTTCCTGGGGCCGGGCTGCGCCGATCCCTACGGCCGCAAGGCCCTGCGCGCCAGTATGGGCTGCACGCTGTCGCTGCCGTTGTACCCAGTGGTCGATCTAGCCGGCTTACGCGCCGGCCTGACTGCGCCGGCGGCGGTCGGGTCGGTGGCGACTGGGCCGCGCCTAGTAGCCGCCGCCCTCAGTCCGGTCGCCCTCCAGCCCGGTCAGGTTGTGTCGGCCGGCGACACCGTGCTGCTGCTGGGTAACGAGGGCTGGGGCCTGCCGCCGGAGCTGGTGACGCAGTGCGACGCGGTGGTGTGCATCCCGATGGCCAGCGGCGTCGACTCCCTGAACGTGGCCGCGGCCGGCGCCATCTTGCTCTGGGAACTGTGCCAGGCTCACCCGGCCAAAAACCACGCCGGTTGAGCCGGCCGCGCCGCGCCTGGATAAAATTCGGCTTCGCCCTTGCTGGATTGGCGGAAAAGTGCTAAACTTGGCTTTGTCGCATGGTCAAAAGGCTTGTGGTTGGAGGGTGTATGGCCGAACGGGAAGTGCTGCTGCAATTGGTGACGTTCCAGCTCAGCGAGGAGCTGTATGGCATCGACATCATGGATGTCAAGGAAATCGTCCGCGTGCAGGATATCCGGCCGCTCCCCAACGCTCCCACTTACGTGGAAGGGCTCTTCAACCTGCGCGGCGAGATCATCCCGATCATCAACCTGCACAAGCGTTTCCATTTGCGCAAGGCGCTGCTCGACGACGAGGATGAGCTGCTGTCCGGTTTCATCATCATCGAACTGGACGGCATGAAGCTGGGCGTGATCATCGACAAGGTAGAGCGCGTCATCTCGATCGACTACAACGAGATCCAGCCGCCGCCGCAGATGCTGACCGGTATCGGGGCTGAGTACATCCAGGGCGTGGTCAACCAGAAGAACGGCTACCTGATCATCCTGGATATCCGCAAGCTGTTCAGCGCCAAAGAGCTGCAGAAAATCGTCGAGACCCGAAAGTAGGACTATAGTTCCATGAAGATCCAGACTCTCAGCTCCTATATCCGCCGCAAGGATATGGATTCCGTTCTCAATTGCATGGTCACTGACCGGCTGGCCACCGGCGAATTTAGCGAGCGCTTGGCCAAGCTGGCCAAGGAAAAGCTCCATTTTGATTTTGGGGTGACCCTGCGCAGCCCGGCCGCCGCCCTGGCCCTGGCCCTGGAATGCCTCAGTCTGCCGGCCGGTTCGCATGTCGCCCTGTCGGCCCTGGCCGAACCGTGGGCGCTCAAGGTTATCCGGTCAATGGGCTTCGAACCGGTCTGGCTGGACGTTGATGCCGGTACGGCCTGTTTTAGTCCGGCCGCGCTGGACAGCCTGGCCGGGTCCGGGGCGCGCGCCCTCTACCTGGCCCATCCCTGGGGCATCATGATCGATCCGGCCCTGCTGGTCGAGATTGGCATCCCGATCATCGAGGATATTTCCACTGCCTTGGGCGCGGCCATCGACATCGGCCTGCCTGGAGAGGGTGGCGACGCGGCTGGGTCAGTGGCCGTCGCGGCGGAACCGGCCGGCGGGGAAGCTGGCGCGGTGGACGAGGCGGCCGCGGCCGAGCAGGCTGCCAGGCTGGTGGCTGCCGGTTCGCTCGGCCTGTTTACCATCCTCGGGCTGGAGGACAGTCAGGCCATCACGGCCGGCGGCGGCGCCCTGTTATACGCCCGCGCCCGCCGCGATGGCCAGGCGCTGCGCAACCAGGCCGAAAAGCTGGTGGCGACGGACCTGCTGCCGGACTTGAACGCGGCCCTGGCTCTGACCCAACTGCGCGACGCCGACCGTTTCCAGGAGAAGCGCGCCGAATTGTACAAGCTATATGAACAGTCCCTGCTGCGGTCCCACAAGAAGGCTTTAATGTCGACCCGCGACGGCCGGCCGGCGTATTACGGCTGCGTGGTGGTGCTGGAGGCCGGCATCAAGGACGTACGCGCTTACGCCAAGAAAAAGGAAGTCGACACGCTACTGGCCTTTGAAGGCAGCTGCGTGGCGCTCGGCCTAGTGCCGGAAGGCGCCTGCCCGACGGCCGCCTCGCTGGCCAACCGGGCGCTGGCCTTCCCGCTGCATCCGCGGCTGGGCAAGACGGCCGCCCAGAAGATAGCCAAGGTTCTGGTTACCTTGCCATAACCGGCTGTGGTCGGCGGCGCTCTGCCGGCCGGCCGCGCTGAGCTTGAAAGGAAAGCGTTGTGCCGAAGGCTGCCCGCGTCCTGATAATCGCCAATACTCACAAAGAAGGTGTTGCCGACTTGGCCGACACCATAGTCAGCCGCTTGGCAGGCGAAGGCCGCCAGACGCGTCTGTTCAGTTTTGCGCACCGGCCGGATAGCGCTCCCGACCTGTCCGGGGTGGACCTGGCCATCTGCCTGGGTGGCGATGGTACCGTGCTGTACTCGGCCCGCCTAGTCGCGCCGGTCGGCGTGCCGCTGTTGCCGGTGCACCTAGGGCGGCTCGGTTTTATCGCCTGGGTGACGCCGGCCACCTGGTACGACAGCTTGTTGGCCGCCGAGCGTGGCGAGCTGCCGCTGTCGGCGCGCAGCCTGCTGGCTATCAGCGTCCGCCGCGCTGGTCAGGAAATCGCTGCCTACACCGCTTTCAACGACGGCGTGGTGTCCGGCGCCGGACCGGCCAAGCTGGTCTACCTCGGCATCAAGGCCGGCGACGTGTCGCTTGGCGTCTACCGCTGCGATGGCGTCATCGTGGCCACGCCGACCGGTTCCACCGCCTATTCGATGGCGGCCGGCGGACCGGTGGTGTCGCCAGACCTGTCGGCCATGGTCTTCACGCCAATTTGCCCTTTTACGTTATCCAACCGCCCGCTGGTGCTACCCGGCGATTCGCGGCTGGAGGTGCGCGTCGAGGCCGGCCAGCGCGAAAACACCGTCCTGACCTTGGATGGCCAGGATTCCTGCAGCCTGCAAGAAGGCGACAGCGTGGTTTTCCGCGAGAGCCGCCATCGGGTACAGCTTTATGGCGCCGACCCGAGTACCTTTTTCCATGTTCTCCGCAGTAAGCTCAACTGGTCGGGAGGTCCCGATGCTTGAAGAGTTGACCATTCGCGATTTTGCCATTATCGACCGGCTGCAGGTGCGCTTCGAGCGCGGTCTCAACCTGCTGACCGGCGAGACTGGCGCCGGCAAATCCATCCTGATCGGAGCGCTTGGCTTTCTCCTGGGCGCCAAGGCCGAGACCGGCATCATTCGCGCTGGCTGCGAGGAGACGGTCGTCTCCGGGCTGTTCGACGTTTCCGGCAATATGGCAGCCCGCCAGTGGCTGCAGGACCACGGCATGGCGGCCGACGACGGCAACTTGGTCATCCGGCGCAGCCTGAAGAATACCGGCCGCGGGTACATCTACATCCAGAATCTGCCGGCGTTGCGCGCCGACCTGGCTGACTTTTGCGCCTGCCTGGTGGAAATCCACGGCCAGCGCGACGGCATGGCCCTGCTCAAGAACGATCGCCAGCGCCTGCTCCTGGACCGCTATGCCGGCTTGCAGGATGCCTTGACCGCCTACAGCCGCGATTATACCGACTTGTGCGCCCGCCGCCGCGCCCTGGAACGGCTGGTCAGCGATGGCCAGAGTGGCGAGCGCGAGATGGAGCTGCTGCGCTTCGCGGTCGACGAGATTGGGGCGGCCGCCCTGCAGGACGGCGAGGAGCTGGCCCTCCAGGAGGAGGAGACGCGGCTGTCGCAGCACGAGAAGCTGTTTGCCGCCCTCGGTCAGGCCGGCAGCCTGCTGTCCGACGAAGGCGCCATCCTGGGCCTGTTGCGCCGGCTGCGCGTTCAGTTGGAAACAGCCAGCCACATCGACAGCCGCCTGGCCGACCAGTCCACCCGGGTGGACTCGGCCTACTTCGAGCTGGAGGACGGCGCCTCGGCCTTGTCCGCCTACATGGATCGCCAGAATTTCGACCCGGGGCGGCTGGAAGAAATCGAGAGCCGCCTGGCGCTGTTCCAGAAACTGAAGCGCAAGTACGGCGCCTCGCTGGCCGAAGTACTGGCCTATCGCGAGGAAGCCCTGGCCCGCCTCGACGCCTTTGAGAACCGCGACGCCGAGATCGCCGGCCTGGTACAAGCCATCGCTCGGCTGGAGCAGACTGTCTACACCCAGGCCGAAGCCATCAGCCAGGCCCGGCAGGCGGCGGCCCTGACCCTGGAGGTTGGCGTCCAGGCCATCCTGGCCGACCTGGGCATGCCGCACGCCCGCTTCAAGGTCGACCTGCCGCGCAAGCCGCTGGAAAACGGCAAGGTGGTGGTCGGTCCCTTTGGCGCCGACGAGGTCATCTTCCTGATCTCGGCCAACAAGGGCGAGCCGCTGCGCTCGCTGGCGGCGGTGGCCTCCGGTGGCGAGTTGTCGCGCATCATGCTGGCCATCAAGACCATGCTTATTAGGCTGGACGAGATTCCCAGCATGATCTTCGATGAGATCGACACCGGTATCGGCGGCGAGGTGGCCATCAGCCTGGGCCGCCAGTTGGCCGAAATCGCCGTAAACCGCCAAATATTGTGCATCACGCATCTGGCGTCCTTGGCTGTTCGCGCCGATAATCATTATAAAGTGGAAAAGCAGGTCGAAGGCGAGCGCACCGTCACCCGGCTGGTTCGGCTGGACGACGAGCGACGGGTACAGGAAATATCGCGGATGTTGTCCGGCGATTCCCGCTCGGCGACGTCCTTGGAACATGCCCGGGACCTGCTCGCCACGTACCGCGCCCGATAGAGAGGTAGCCGATGGCCAAGATAACCCAGGAGCAACGCAACCGTTACGCCGCCAAGCTCAAAGAATACAAGACGACGATCGACAGCCTGCTTGCCAAAGAGCAGAATCTGCTGATGATGATCAAGAAGAGCGGCGACAACAATACCGGCTACCCGCGTATCCGCCTCGTCCAGGAGCTTCTGCCGTTAGCCTCCTATTACATCCTGATGAACACGCTGTCGGTGTCGATGCTCGGCGTCAAGAACGAGGATTCGCTGGCCGCCGCCCGCCAAACCCTGACCCGGGCCTTCAAATACCTGGAAGACATCGTCACCGCTTACATCGACGCGCCGTTTTCGGAGTACGAGAAGAATCTTGAATTGATCGCCGACGTCAGCTACGAGGATCGTTACGCCCTGGTCCGCAAAATGGCCTTTGCCATCAGTGAAATCGAAGACGGCTACGGTGCCAATTCCAAGTGGCGCTGGTCATTCATCGACCTGTGGGCCAAACTGGCGGTGGTGGCCAAGAACATGCTGGACCTCAAGAAAGCCTATGTCGATATTGATTTGGAGTCGCCCGATCGCATGATCGTCACCGCCTATTTGCGAACCCTGAAGAGCATGTTCATAACCACCGGTGACAAGTACCGCGAAAAATACGAAATGTTCTCCAGTAAAATGGAAGATTTTAAGCAGGCCATTACTTATCTGCAGGCTCTGCGCCGCCTCCATACCGTGTTCGGCGAACGCGAGGAGGCCGAGGAGCTCAAGAAGAAGATCGATATTTGGACGACCAAGCTGGAAACTGACAAGAAGCGCCAGTTGGAAGAATCCAGGAAACCGGCAGCGTCGCCACGGCCCGAGGGCTGACGGCTGGCAGCCCTCAAGGCAGTTCCCGGCTAGGAGTCGGCCAGTTCGTGTAGGGCGTCGTGCGGGAAGAGCTCGGCCATGGTGCTTTCCACCAGCTTGCCGTCGCCACCGCCGAAGCTGATCGGAAAATCGGGTGGCACGAATTCGGAGATTACCTGGCGGCAGGCGCCGCAGGGGCTGACTGGATAGGCCGCGTCGGGGCAGGCGATAGCCAAGGCCTTGAACCTGGTTTTGCCCTGGGTGACGGCGGTGACCAGCGCCGAGCGCTCGGCGCAGATGGTCAACCCGAACGAGCGATTCTCGACATTGACGCCGGTAACGACGCTGCCGTCTTCGCACAGCAGGGCGGCGCCTACCCTGAATTTTGAATACGGCGCGTAGGCTCGGTTCGCAGCCTGGCGCGCTAAAGCGAAAAGTTCCTGACTATTCATACGATACACTATCCTTGTCGTGAAGGGTGGAGGGTCAGTATAGCGGGTTATCGCCCGTTCTGTCAAACTGAATCCGTTTTTCCGGACTCGTTGGCCGCCCGCCGGCCGCTCAGTGTTTGTATAATTTCTTCAATCGTGCTATCATGGTGATTGGTCGGCGACTGGCCCTGTGCCGAACTTGTCCCGCTTCCAACGGAGTGCCGCATGTATAGCGACGAAAAACGACCGCGACCGATATTAATCATTCTGCTACTTGGCGTGGTTTTGATCGTGCTCTTCCTGGTTTTCCCGGAGAGCCTGGCGCCGGAAATTACCATGGAACCGCAGTGGTATCAAGCCTTCGACAGCGCGGCTAGCAACGACCAGCTCGACGCGGAAGACCTGGTGGGTTTCGTGTCGGATAGGCATTTCGGTTACTTCGCCCCCGATGGTAGTTTCGCCGCCTTGCATACCCGCGACCGGCCGGTAGCGGTCAACGACGCCGCCTGGGTGCAGGTGCCGGCCGCGCCGGGCGAAAGCCTGCGCTTGCGGAGCCGGCAGGGCGATCCGTTGGCTGAATTGCCGGCCGGCCAGCAACCCTTTTTCAGCGCTGGCGGCCTGTACGCCGTTTCGGCCGACAGCCTGACCCTGCACCATTATCAGCCCGGCGGTAGCCTGTCTTGGTCGTATACCCTGCCGTCCCACGTTACCGCCTTCGCCAGCAGCCCAGCCCTCACCGTGGTGGGCATGATCGACGGCAGCATCGAGGCCATCGACCCGACCGGCAGCCAGACGCTGCGCTTCCTACCTGGCGGCAGCCGCCTGAGCGCCATCTATGGCGTGACGGTGTCCGACGACGGCCAGTACATCGCCTGCCTGAGCGGGCTGGAACCGCAACGCATGCTGGTGCTGGGCAAGGGCGAGGGCGGCTATCGCGTCATCAGCCATCGTTACCTGGAAACCGCCTTTCGGACGCCTTCGTCCTTGGCTATCTTGCCCGACGAGCCCTATGTTCTGTATCGTGACGCCGGCGGCATTGGCGTCAGCACCTTGGACGGTACGGTTCTTGGGGTGCTGCCGGCTGCTGTCGATACTTTCGAGGTTTATCCGGCGCATCATCATGGCATTTACTACCTGTTTGCCAGGCAGGGTGAACAAGTTGAACTGATCAGTTTCAAGCCGCCCACCCGCCTGCTGGGCCGCGCCCGTCTGCCGGACGGCGTCCGTTTCATCAGCGTCCGCGACGATGTCATTTATTTTTCCTGCGCCGTCGGTATGGCCAGGATCCAAATTTCCGAGAGGTAGCGCATGAAGAAATTTGCCGGCCTCGGCTTGGCCATCCTGATTTTTATTGCCGCTGTGCACGCCTACCGTTGGCCGGTTCCGGAAGCCGCCGTGCGTTCCGGTTTTGCCACCCACCCGCGTCAGTCCTTCCTGCGCGGTTTGGAATATGATAACCAGGGCGGTCGCGTCCAGGCGGTGGCCGATGGCGAGTTGCTGTTTTATGGAAACGCCACAGCCTTGCCCGGCGGCTTTCCGGTACCCGACGGCAGTCTGCTGGTCGTCGCCCATCGTCAGGAGCTGCTATCGGTCTACACCGGCCTCCAGCTGACGCCGCTGGAGGGACTGGACGCGGTAATTTTCGAGGGTGACGAGCTAGGCACTGGTGAGCCATCGTCAGCGACCGTCTTGCCCGGCTTCTTTTTTTACGACCGCCAAGCCGCGCAGTACGTCAATCCATTGGCGCTGTTGCCACTACCGGCGGACAATCGCCCACCGCAATTACGATCGATCCAGCTGCGTTCCGGTAGCCTGACTATCCCGGTGGAACAAGCCCGCAATATCGCCCAGGGCAGTTATGCCGTCCTGATCGAGGCGGTCGACGCCTCGCCGCTGGCCGCCAACCTGGCGCCCTTCAGCATCCAGCTGTTGATAAACGGCAACGAGGTGCAGCGTTACCAATACGACGCCGTCCGCGTCACCGCAGCGGGATTGGAGCTGGCCTCCAGCCCAAACCAACAGAATAGTCCACTTTTCTCGGCCGATGGCCGCATCGATCTTGGTACCTACCTGTTGGCCAGCGGTACCAATGTCATCAACCTAGTGCTGCGCGACTTCAACAACAATCGCCTGGAGCGCAGCTGGACCATTACCGTCCAGTAGGAGAAACCATGGAATCCTGTCAAAAAGTGCTGTTTGTGGATGCTATCACCGGGTTCTACAAAATGCGCCGTTATGCGCTGGCCGATTTCTTCGGCCCGATCGACCTGGGACTGCACTTGGCTGGCCGCCTGCAAAGCCTGAATATCGGCACTGGTCTTTTTGCCGGTTCCATCCTGCCGGGTTCTAACCGGCTGATGTTTAACGGCTTCTCGCCCTGCTGGCGCGGTTTTTACATTTCCAGCATGGGTGGAGCCGGTTTGGTTTTCGACAACCTGGGTATCAACATGGTTTCCCTCGTGGGTAAGGCAGCCCTACCGTCCATCCTCTACCTGAATCGCGATCACGGCGAGGAGATCGAGGTGGAGCTGGTGCCGGTCGATCTGCATGAGATTTGGGGCGGCGGCCGCGGCGGCGCTTATGCCATGATGGACGAGGCCTTACGCTTGTTCGGCCCGCGCTATGAAGGCGAATTCCGGGCTTTGGCGGTCGGCCCGGCTGCCCTGGCCACCGATTACGCTGGCATCGTCTCGGCGCCGGTCAAGGACGGCCAGGCCACCCACATCGATACCTGGGCCGGGCGCGGCGGCTTGGGCTCCAAGATGCTGGCCGAGCATGGCATCGCCGCCATCGTCTATGGCGGCACGGTGGTGGACGAGGACTTCCGCGACCGCACGGTGGCCGATTCCTGGTTCGAGGACAAGTACAAGCAAAAGCTGGCGGTCAAGGATTTCGAGGCTACTACCAAGTACCGCTTTGACCCGAAATTCCAGACCGGCGGCACCCTGGGGGTCAATTACGCCAGCGTCGGCGGCCGGATTATCGCCCTCAATTACCGCACTAATGCCTGGAGCGAAGAACAGCGCCTGGCCATGCACCAGCGGCTGGTGGTCGACCACTACCTCAAGCAGTTCAATGAGGAAACCATCCAAACCAAGAGCCAGGCCACTTGCGGCGAGCCCTGTTCAGCGGTCTGCAAGAAGTTCCGTGGTGAATTCAAGAAGGACTACGAGCCCTATCAGGCGCTTGGTCCACTCTGCGGCATCTTCGACCAGCGCGCCGCCGAGTTACTGAACCAGGCGTCCGATGCCGCCGGCTTCGACGCCATTTCCGGCGGCGGCATCCTGGCCTGGCTGATGGATTGCCTGGACTGCGGTGACCTGACGCCTGAGGACCTGGGCGTCGCCGACAAGCCGCGCTGGAACCTGGACAGCTTCGATGTAGTGGCCGATTCGATGCACAATGCCAAGCTGGGCGTGGCCTTGATCGACGCCATTCTCCAGCGTAAAGGCTTGCTGGACTTGCGGGAAGGCCCGCGCAAGTGGGGACGCGCCATCAGGCGCAGCAAGGGTGTGCGCATCCTGGATCGCTTCGTTTATTCGGCCCACGGCCGCAAGGGTTGGATGGTGCCCAACCAGTATTGGACGCCGGGCGTACTGGCGCCTATGGCCATCATGGGCAAGTACTACATGCACTACGGCACCGAATTCATGGCGCCGCGCCAGCTGGGTCGCAAGTGCGCCGACCGTCTGAAAAAGGAATTGAGCCTGGACAACGCTGGCTTGTGCCGCTTCCATCGCGGCTGGGCCGAGGACATGGTTCCGATGGCCATCGAGGCGCTTTACGGCAAGAAGGACGCCTACCTGCAGGCGGTGGCCGTCGCGGCTAGCCGCATTAACAGCCGCAACGCCGGTGTCTATTGGGAAAGCCAAGCCAATATCGATTTCGTGCGCAGCTTCCTGGCTCGCGCCAAACAAGTCGACGGCAATACCGACCCGGTACTGGCTACCTGGCTGGAGGCCTTCGAGAAAACGCCGGCCGAAGCGGCGATCGATTTCTGGTTCGAGCTGCGCAAGGGTATCGATGAGAGCCTGCGTGACTTTTTCTGATAGAGGGCGAGGGGAGTGAGCGTGGACAGACAGACTGACGAGGGTATACTGGCGGAAAGCATCCGCGCCAACCTGGCGCGGGTCGAGGAGGGCATCGAGCGGGCCTGCCAACGGGCTGGCCGCAATCGTTCGACGGTGCGCTTGCTGGCCGTCAGCAAGTTCAACCCCTCGGTGGCGGTTCAGGCCGCTATGCAGGCTGGCCTGCGCCTGTTTGGCGAGAACCGGGTGCAGGAGGCCATGGGTAAGTTTCCGTCGCTCGACCTGTCTGGCCAGCGCCCGGCGGCGACCATTGCTACAGCCGCTATCGTAGCCACTACCGGCGGCGACGCGACTGGACCAGTCGCCAGTCTGCCCGGCGTCCAGCTGCACCTGCTTGGCCACCTCCAGAGCAACAAGGCCAGCAAGGCCGTGCAACTGTTTGACTGCGTACAGTCGGTCGATTCGCCGGACATCCTGGTTGAACTGGCCAAGCAGGCCGCCAAGGCCGGCCGCGTCCTGGACGTTCTGCTTGAGCTGCACACCGGCGAGGAATCGAAGAGCGGTTTCGCCGACGAGGCGGCGCTGTTCGAGGCCCTGGAGCTAGCCGGCGACCTGCCGTCGCTCCGGCCACGCGGCCTAATGACCATGGCCCCGTTTACTACCGACCAGGCGGCCATCCAGCGGTCCTTCGCCGCCTGCCGCCTCTCCATGGAGCGGGCCGCCGCGCGCTTCGGTTTCCCGGACTTCGACGTCCTGTCGATGGGCATGACCAACGACTTCGAGCTGGCCATCGCCGAAGGGGCCAGCCTGCTGCGTATCGGCACGGCCATTTTCGGCGCCAGGCAGTACCCATGAAGCGCCAACTCCTGCTCCTGCTGCTTTGCGCCGCAGTCCTGATGCCAGCCCTGGCCCAGACCGCTTCCCCCAATCCGGCGGAGGTTTTGCCACAGCCCTACGAACGCGATGAATTTCCGGATTGGCTGTGGTCTGTCAGGCGTTTCGAGATTATCGCCCTGGGTGTTTTTCCCTTTGCCCTCTTTTATACGCGCGTCGGCTTTGACCTTTCCCGCTTTATCGCTAACGGTTTTGATCCAAGCTACGCGCCTTGGCCGTTCAGCAATGAATTTTCCTACAAGCCAACCGACGAGGAGCAGATCACCTCGCTGCTCATTGCCGGCGGTGTGGCCCTCGTTTTTGCCGGCGTCGACGCCTTGATCCTGCATCTTCGGCCGGACAACTAAGCGGAAGCCCGCCGGAACCGCCCAAAACCAGACAAAGTATTGACAGCGGCCAAAGTCGATACTACTATGGAGTCATCGTGAAACAAAATGCGAACAAGTTACTGATTATCTACGAGGACGACGACAAGGAACTGGCCTCATTGGCAAAGTCCGCCGAAAAAGCGGTTCGGCCACTGGGTTCGGTTGTCCTACGCAGTGCCTCCGGCATGGCCATCCCCGAATTGCTGGCCGCCAACAGTTACGCGTTCTGCATTGCCGACCACCAGGCAGCTTGCTGGACGGAGTTGCTGCGAGTGGCTAAGGGCCTGAATCTGGCTGGTCGTAAAGCCTGCTTGTTGGGCAAGACGTCCAGCGCCGGGGCGGCTGAGTTCGCCGCCGGATTCGCCGCCACCGAACTGGTCATACAAAACGGCCTGCCCCCGGAGGCCAAGGCTATCACCGACTGGTATAAAGCCTTGTAATGCTGGCTAGCAGTACGGCCAACGCCAGACGCTGGTCGCCCTGTCGCTATTTTTCATCTACCACATGGAGAGACTATGCACAGTGGATTTAATCTTGACGACGCTATCCGCAAAATTCCCGATTTTCCCAAGCCGGGTATCCTGTTCTACGATATTACCAGCGTCCTGACCAAGCCGGCCGCCTTCAACTATGTGGTGCAAGCCATGGTCCGGATGTACAAGGACGCCAAGCTGGATGCCATCGCCGCCGTCGAGTCGCGCGGATTCCTGTTTGCCGCCCCGCTGGCCGATCACCTCCAGTTGCCCATTCTGCTGGTTCGCAAGAAGGGTAAACTGCCCGGCAGAACCATCAGCAAGAAGTACGCCCTAGAATACGGTGAGGCCGAGATCGAGATCCACGTCGACGATATCCCCAGGGGCGGCCGCGTGCTCATCGTGGACGATTTGATCGCCACCGGGGGCACCCTCCGGGCTACCGCCGACCTTCTAGTCGAGGGCGGCGCGGAGCCGGCCGGCGTCTTCGGCGTCATCGGCCTGCCTTTCCTTCGTTACGACGATATTCTGGCCGATCTGGACGTGCGCACGCTCATCGAGTATTTTGGCGAATAGGTCGCCAGCGGACTTCACCCAACCAAGCAGCCGGCGCGCAGCGTGGCGCGCCTTTCCGCAGGAGCACAGTATGGTAGACGCGTTACAGAAAAATCCCGCCTGGCAAGGCCGGCGCGGGCCTTTGTTGCTGGTTATCATGGATGGCATCGGCTATGGCGTCCACGTCGAGGGCGACGCGGTGGCCGCGGCCGTCACCGGCAGCCTGGACAAGCTGCGCGCCGACTGCCCGCATACCCGGCTCAAGGCCCATGGCAAGGCGGTCGGCCTGCCCGCCGACGACGACATGGGCAACAGCGAGGTCGGCCACAACGCCATCGGCTGCGGCCGAGTCTTCGCCCAGGGCTCCAAACTGGTCGGCGCGTCCATCGCCGCCGGGGCGATGTTCCAGGGAAAAACCTGGCGTGACCTAATGGCCTCGCTGGTGCCCTCAGGCAAGTGCCTGCACTTCCTCGGCCTGTTTTCCGACGGCAACGTCCATAGCCATATCGACCACCTCAAAGCCATGATCGACCGGGCCGCCGCCGAGGGCATCAAGCGGCTGCGCGTCCATGTCCTGTTGGACGGTCGCGATGTCGGCGAGCAAAGCGCCCTGGAATTCATCGATCCCTTCGAGGACTGGCTGGCTGGCTTCAAGGCCAGGGGACTGGATTACCGCATCGCGTCCGGCGGTGGCCGCATGTACATTACCATGGACCGTTACAACGCCGACTGGTCGATGGTGGAGCGCGGCTGGCGCACCCACGTCCAGGGCATTGGTCGCCAGTTCGGCAGCCCTCGCGAGGCCGTGGTGGCTTACCGCCAGGCGCAGCCGAACCTCATTGACCAGGATATGCATGAATTCGTCATTGCCGAGAATGGCACACCGGTTGGTCCGGTGGTCGATGGCGACGCGGTCATCTACTTCAATTTCCGCGGCGACCGCGCCCTGGAGATCACGGCTGCCTTCGAGCAGGACCAGTTCGACCGCTTTGACCGCGGCGTCCGGCCCAAGGTGATGTACGCCGGCATGATGGAATACGACGGCGACCTGCACGTACCCAAGGCCTACCTGGTCAGCCCGCCGGCCATCGACCGGACGATGGGTGAGTACTTGGCTGGCGCCGGCGTGCCGATGCTGGCCATCTCCGAGACTCAGAAATTCGGCCACGTCACCTACTTTTTCAACGGTAACCGTTCCGGCAAGTTCGACGAGCGGCTAGAAGACTATGTCGAGATCCCCAGTGACCTTTTACCCTTCGAGCAGCGTCCCTGGATGAAGTGCGCCGAGATCACCGATTACGTCCTGGCCGCTATCCGGGAGGGCAAGCACCGCTTCATCCGCCTCAACTTCCCGAACGGCGACATGGTCGGCCATACCGGCAACTACCAGGCGGTGGTGTGCTCGGTCGAGGCTATGGATCTCCAGTTGAGCCGGCTGCGCAGCGCCATCGAGGCGGCCGGCGGCATCATGTTGGTGACGGCCGACCATGGCAACGCCGACGACATGTACGAGCACGAGAAGAAAACCGGGGCTGTGACGCGCAAGGCCGACGGTCAACCCCGGGCCAAAACTAGCCATTCTCTGAACCCGGTGCCCTGCATCGTATTCGATCCAGAGGGCAAGGGCGAGTATCTGCCAGCACTGCGCGAAGGGCTGGGCATCAGCTCGCTGGCCGCCAGTTGCATCGAGCTGCTCGGTTTCCAGGCGCCGGCCGGCTACGACCAGTCGGTCCTGCGCTTCAAGGGCGACAATGCTTGAGGTCGAGCTTAAGGCCCGGCTGCATCGCCCGGCCGAAGTCGAGAGGCGGGTGGCTTCTTTCGCCACCCGGCTGCGCGACTTTGAGAAATTTGATTCTTACTGGCACGGCCCGGAGTGGCGTTTCGTGCGCGGCACCAAGGGCTTTCGGGTGCGGACCGATGGCGGCAAGCATGTCGTCAACTTCAAGAACAAGCGCACCGACGCCGGCATCGAGATCAACCAGGAAACCGAGTTTGAAGTCAGCGACCGCGCCGCCTTTTTGGCGCTGGTGCAGCGCATCGGTTGCGAGCCGTTCTTCGAGAAACACAAGATCGGCTCGGCCTGGCGTTATGAAAACAGCCTCATCGAGCTGGTTAAAGTGGACGGCCTGGGCAACTTCATCGAGATCGAGTTCCTGCTCGAACAGGAGGACCCGGCGGCCATTGCCCTGGCCCAGGGCGAACTGAAGCGCATCCTGAGCCTGGCCGGCGTGGCCGAAAGCGATATCGAGGCGCGTGGCTATTCCGAGCTGCTGATCAGCGAAAAGGAAAAAGTCCAGGGCTACGGGAGCCCGCCATGACCGAGTACATCGTTACGGCCAACCCCGATCAGCGGGTGTTGCAACGCGCTGCCCGGGGACTGGCCGAAGGCTGGCTGGTGGCCATCCCGACCGATACCAGTTGGAGCATCGCCTGCTCCATCCACGCTCGCGGCGGCATCGACCGGCTTAAAAAGTTGGTGCGGCCGGGAGCCGTCCGGCCACTGACCGTGCTGTGCGCTTCCATCAATCAGGCGGCCGAGCTCTGCGACATCGGCGACGCTGCCTTCCGCGTCATGAAGCGCCTAGTGCCCGGCCCTTACGTTTTCGTCCTGCCCAGTACCAATCGCTGCGCCAAGGATTTTGAGCTGAAGCGCGCCGAGATCGGCCTGCGCATCCCGCGCCATGCGGTAGTGCTCGGCCTGGTGGAGGCCCTTGGCTCGCCGCTCTTGTCGCTGACCGCCAAACGCAGCATGTTGCCCGACGCCGAAGCGGAGGCCGATGCCGCCTTCCCCGAGGATCAGTTGTTCAGCGCCGGTTGGGAGCTGGAAGACATTCCCGGCGTCGACCTGGTACTGGACCCTGGCGAAGAGAACGGCCGCGAGCTGTCCACCGTCCTTGACCTGCGCGCCGGCGATGTCCAGGTGCTGCGCGCCGGCGCTGGCGTCTACCCCTGATCCGAAAGGCGGTTCTATGGTAATCCACTGCGACGAATACGGCCGGGAACGCACCGAGACTATCCTGTTTATCCATGGCGCCGGCGTGGCTGGTTGGTTCTGGAACAAGCAGCTGGCGGTCTTCTCCGCCACGCATCACTGCCTGGTAGTTGACCTGCCCGACCATGGCCTTAGCCTGGCCGAGCCGTTCACTACCGTCGAGGCGGTCGCGGACAGCTTGCTGGATCTGGTGGCTCGGCTGGGCCATGGCGGTAAGGCCGTACTAGTTGGCCATTCGTTGGGCGCCAAGTTGGCGGCGTTCATGCTGGCCCGTCGGCCGGAGCTGGTCAGCCGAGCGCTTATCGCCAGCGCCCTGTTTCGGCCGTCATGGCTTCTGTCGGCCATGACCAGTGAAAAACTCTTCGCTTGGAGCCTGAACTTGTACCGGAAGTATCCTGCGCTCAAGCGCTGGCAGGTCAAGGCCTTCGGCCTAGCCGATCCGGTCATGGAAGCAGCACTCATGGCAAGTTATGATTCCTTGACCGCAGGCGCCTTGCTGCGCCCGACGTTGGCCTACGCTAACCGTATGTCCCTCCCCGAAGGCCTAGTCGCCGCATCGGACAAGCCGGTTATGCTGTTGGCCGGCAGCCGCGAACCGGCGGCCATGAAACGGTCACTGGCCGACCTGGCCACTGCCTTGCCTCAGGCCGAGAGCCATATCCTGCCCGGCTGCGACCATGTCTACCCGGTCAAAGCAGCGGCGCTGTTCAATGACTTGTTGGCTGGCTGGCTTAGTCGTTAGTCGTCGTCCTCACTGTCCGGCTAGGATTCCACCCAGAACATCTCCACCGGCCCGGAGCCCTTGACCTCGATGGCGCCGCGGGCCGTGCAGCGTAGGTCGTCGCCGATCTGGCGGGCGCTGGCCAGCGAGGCGTTCAGGCGCATCGGCTCGCTGGCGGCTTCCAGGCGGCTGGCCAGGTTGACGGTGTCGCCAAAGACGTCGTAGATGTAGCGCTGGGTGCCGACGATGCCGGCTACGGCCGGCCCGGAATGGAGGCCCAGGCGCATTTCCCATTGGATGGCGGCCGTCCGGTTGCGCGCCGCCAGCCAGTTGCGCATCTGCAGGCCGGCGGTGGCCAGGCGCAGGGCGTGGTCGGCCTTGGCTTCGGGGATGCCGCAAGTGGCGAAGTAGGCGTCGCCGATGGTCTTGATGCGCTCGCAGCCGTTGGCCAGCACGATGGCGTCGAAGGCCGCCACCATTTCGTTCAGCTCGGTTATCAAAACCTCTGGCGTCAGACCGGCGGCCGTGCGGGTGAAGTCCACCAGGTCGGTGAACAGCACGCTGACGTCCCGGTAGGAGCGCGGCGCGCTTGAACCAGTCTCCTTAAGTTCGGCGGCGATGCCCGGTGGCAGGATGGATTCTAACAGGCGGTCGGACTTGGCGCGTTCGGCGGCGATGGCTTGCTGGGCCTGGCGCAACCGGACATGGGTGCCCACCCGCGCTACGACTTCCTCGCGCTGGAAGGGCTTGGAGACGTAGTCGACGGCGCCCGACTGGAAGCCGCGAATCTTGTCCTCGATCTGGTTTAGGGCTGAGATGAATATAACTGGAATGTCGGCGGTGACCGGGTCGGCTTTGAGGCGGGCGATGGTCTCGAAGCCGTCCAGGCCGGGCATCTTGATGTCCAGTAGGATCAGGTCAGGGGCGGCCTTGGCGGCTACCTGCAAGGCTCGCTCGCCGGACTTGGCTTGCAACGGGTGGAAGCCGGCCTGGGTCAAGGTGTCGCTGAGTACCTGGAGGTTTTCCTCGATATCATCGACGATCAGGATGCGGCTGGTCTCAGGCCCCATGGGTGGCCTCCTTTTGGAGCTTGGCCAGTAGTTGGCTGACGGCCTGCTCGTCGAAGGCCCGGGCCGCGGCCCGTAAGGTACGAGCGAAGGCCGGCGCATCGGCTAGCCACGAATCAGCCAGGGCGGCCAAGCCGGCGAAATCGGCGATGTCCAAGGCGTTGGACACGGCCTTGATGCCGCTCTCGCCCAGGACTCCAGCCGCAGCGGTCAGTTCGGCCGCGTCGGGTTCCGCACCTGAGGGCGCTTCGGCCGCCGGTAGGCCGGACAGCACGACGCTGGTCTCCAGATCGGTCTGGTCGGCAATCAGCCGGTAGAGAGCCGCTTGTTTGAAGGGCTTGATGAGCAGGCCGTCGAAACCAGCCTGCTGCATGCGGTCGTGGTCGTGGTTGAAGGCGGAGGCCGTCAGCGCGAAGACCGGGATGGCGCGCAGGCCGGCGTCGGCCTTGAAGGCCGCCACGGCCGCGTAGCCGTCCATCACCGGCATCTTGATGTCCATGAAGATCACCGCCGGCCGCTGCTCGCGGGCCACGGCGATGGCTTCCTGGCCGTTACGGGCTTCCATGACGCGGAAACCGACGCGCTCCAGGAATTCCTTGAGCACCAGGCGGTTGGTTTCCTGGTCGTCGGCGATGAGGGCCGGCGTGCCCACCGGTACGGTGATGTCGAAGCCCTCGTTGGCGGCGGCGGCCTGGGCCGAGCTGGCCTTGCCCAGGGACAGGCGGAAGGAGAATTCGCTGCCCTCGCCGACCTGGCTCTTCACGTTCAACGAGCCACCCATCATGTTTATATAACGGCTGGAGATGGCCAGCCCCAGGCCGGTGCCGCCTTCGTGGTCGGTAGTAGAAGCTTGGACGAAGGGCTGAAGGATGCCGGCCTGCTCGTCGGCCGGGATGCCGCGGCCGGTGTCGCGCACCGAGAAGCGGATGCCGTCGCCGTCGGGTCCGGCCAGCAGGCCGACGCCGCCGTTTTCGGTGAACTTGACGGCGTTGCCCAGCAGGTTGACCAGCACCTGGCGCAGCTTGCCGAGGTCGCCGCGCACGTAGCGGGGCAGGCCGTCGAGGATTTCGCCGTACAGGGTCAGCCCCTTCTTGCGGCATTTCAGCTCGAACATGGCTTCCAGGTCGTGGATCAGCTCATGCAGGTCGAAGTCGCTGTCGTGCAGCTCCATCTTGCCGGCTTCGATCTTGGAAATGTCGAGGATATCGTTGATAAGCGCCAGGAGGTGCTCGCCGGAACGCGAGATGATGTGGACGCGCTCGCGCTGCTCGTCGGTCAGGTTGGCGTTGTTGTCGATCAATTGGGTGTAGCCCAGGATGGCGTTGAGCGGCGTACGCAGCTCGTGGCTCATGTTGGCCAGGAATTCGCTCTTCATACGACTGGCGTTTTCGGCCTCCTCGCGGGCGCGCTGCAGGGTGGCCTCCAGTTCGGCTTGCTGCGAGATATCGCGCAGGATGACGGTGAACAGGCTGTCCTGTCCTTCACCGGTGCGCGACATATGCGATTCCAGCAGGATGTCCTGGCCGGCCGGGGTCCGCCAGGGCAGCCGGGCGCGCGGCGTCAGGCCGGAACCGTCGGCGTTGAAGATCGACGAGATACCCTTGTCGTCCAGGAAGCGGTCCAAGGTGACGCCGGCCAGCTTGTCATGGTGGCAGCCCAGCAGGTTTTCGGCCGCCGGATTGCACAGCACCAATTGGCGGTCGGTGTTGAAGGCGATGATCGGGTCGGCCGCCCCGGCGACGATGTCCATCAGGCGGCGCTCCGAGGCCGCCAGCTTGCCTTGCTGGCGGGAGATGAGGCTATTGATCTGGCGGAAGACGCTGGCGAACTCGTCGTTCTGGACAATGGCGATGGCTTGGCCGGCGGCCGGATTCGGCGAGTTGAGGGCTTCCAGGCGGTTGGCGATGGTGGCCAGGGGTAGCCGGATCAGGCGCTTGAGCTGGAACAACAACTGGAAGATAAAGGCGCTCAGGATGCCGGTCTTGAGCAGAAATAGATTGAGCAGGGCTTTGAGGCCTTCGGAACGCCTGGCTTGGGTAAACAGGTCGATGGCGGCCCGCAAATCTGAATTGGACGGCAGCCCGGGCGGGGCGGCATGCATGAAGAAGATGGCGGCCGAAGCGAAGGAGAAAGCCTGCAGGGTCATGAACAGGGTCAGCGCCAGCAAGATGAGTACCAGTTTGGAGTAGAACGGCGTATAGGCCGAACTGAGGGTGCTGCCCAGCTGGAGCACTTTTTCCTTGGCGGCGTATAGTTTGTCCTCGAATTGCAACGCCAGGATGACGCCGACAAAGAAGCCGGCGATGAGCGCCTCCATCATCATGAAGACGCCGGGCGTCGGGTCATTGCCTTCCAGGGGGCGGAGGCTGATCAGAACCAGCCGGCCGAGCGTGAAGACCACGATGGACACGCCGATGATAAAGCTGCGGATGTGGTTTAGTCGCCTCATGGCCAGGTCGACGGCCGCCTTGTCCGGAACGCAAGCCTTGAGGCAGCGGCGGTAGAGCTTGAATACCGGATGGAAAAAGAGGTGGATGGCCAGGTCCAGTACCAGCACCTGCCCCCAAAGGGCGAAGGCTTCCCGGCTCCGGAAAAAAAGATCCAGGCTGCCGGCAAAGGCTTCCTTGATGTTCATGCCATTCAGCGACATGATAAAGAGCACGAGGAAGGGAACGATGATGGTGCCATCCGGCAGGCCGACTCGGGAGTAGTCCTTGATTTTCATTCCATTAATATAAGGCTGGCGCCACCGGTCGACAAGGCATGGCGGGATTTTTTGCGTGTCTGCTGCTATTTGGTAGACGCCGGTTTGAAAGGCGGAAAAAACAAAAAGCCGCGCCGGCATTTGAACCGGAGCGGCATTTTTTGGTTGGCGCTAGCCCAAGGTGGAGGCTTACCTCCCGCGCGAGGTGGTCAGACTGGCCACCTGGTCTTACTTGTCTTTCTTCTTGCCGAACAGATTCTTGATGAAGCCGAGCAAGCCGGGTTTCTTGGCTGGCTCGCGGCCGGCACTAGCCGGTTTGGCCGGCTGACCGGCTGGGCGAGCCTGATCGGGGCGGCGCTCGCGCCGCTGGTTGTTCTGAGCCTGGTTGCCTGCCGGCCGAGCGTCGCTACGCTGGCCGCCATTGCGCTGGCTCTCGCCGCGTTGGCCGCCGTTATTTTGGCCGCTACTACGCTGGTCGCCACTACGTTGGCCGCCGTTAGGCTGGTTAGCGCCCCGCTGGCTATCCGGCCGGCGGGTTTGAGCCTGGCCGCTGGAGTTGCTGGAGCCGCCCTGGCGCTCACCGTCGCCCTGGTTACCTTGGCGGGGACGGCGCTGGCCGCCGTTGTCGGCTTGGCCTTCCGGACGGCCGCTAGAGCGGCCGCGGTCGCCTGGCTGGCTAGCTTGGCCCTGACCGGAGGCGTATTTGTCTTTATAGAGCTTCATGCGCTCGTTGGAGCTCATGGCGTAGGGGTTGCCTTGACTGCCACTGGCTGGCTGGTTGCCGTAGTTGGCCGGACGCTGTTCGGTACGGACTGGGCTAGGGGAGCGGCCGCGCTGGCCAGTGGTATAGTTTGGGCTGCCAGCGCCCGCCGGTCGACGCTCGGCCGGGGCACTGCGGCCGGGGCCGGCTGGGCGGCGCGAACCGCCGGACGCGCCTGAACCGTAGCCGGAATGGCGATCGCGGTCGTGGCCATGGTCGCGGCGTTCGCCACCCATGCTGCGGTTGTGGCTATGGCCGCCGAAACGGAGGTTGCGGCTCTTGTCTTCCAGCAGCAGTTCCTGGGTGACGTTGCAGACCGGGATCTTGATGCCGAGGTATTTTTCGATGGCCGGCAGGCCGTAAACGAATTTCTCGCAGGCCAGGCTGACCGCCTTGCCGGCGGCGCCGGCTCGGGCGGTGCGACCAATGCGGTGAACGTACGATTCGGCGTCCATCGGCAGGTCGTAGTTGATGACCAAGTCCAGGCCGGTGACGTCCAGGCCGCGGGCCGCCACGTCGGTGGCTACCAGGACGGCGATCTTGCCGGCCTTCAGCCGTTCGATAACCTGTAGACGCTTGGACTGGGGCAGGTCGCCCATGATGTACTCGCACTCGATGTCGTTGATGCCCAGCCGCCGCGCGATTTCCTCGGCTACGAATTTCTGGTTGCAGAAAATCAAGGCGCTGTGCGGCTTTTCGCGCGCCAAGAGGCCGAGCACCATGGGTAGCTTCTCGTCGCTGCCGACGTGGTACAGCTCTTGGGTTACCAGGTCGACGGTGATGGTCTCTGGCTCGATGGCGATTTCCAACGGATCATGCATGTATTCCCAGGCCAGATTTTTGATACGGAAGCTGAGGGTGGCCGAGAACAGGAAGGTCTGGCGATTGGTGGGCGGCGGCAAGTAGCGCAACAGCTTGCGCAGGTCGTCGATGAAGCCCATGTCGAACATGCGGTCGGCCTCATCGACCACCAGGAAGCCGACGGTGCGCAGCACCATCTTGCCCTGCATCACTAAGTCGATGATGCGCCCGGGCGTGCCGATAATCATTTGGACATCATCGCGCAGCATGGTTTCCTGCGGGCCATAAGCCATGCCACCGAAGAAGCAGCCCATGCTGATGGGCAAGTACTTGGCCAGTTTGCGGGCCTCGCCCTCGATCTGGAAGGCCAGCTCGCGGGTCGGGGCGATGATCAGCGTTTTGCGCTCGCGCAGTTCCGGGGTGGTCATCATGCGCTGCAGGATGGAAATGAGGAAGGCAGCGGTCTTGCCGGTGCCGGTCTGGGACTGGGCGTAGATGTCCCGGCCGGTGAAGGCGATCGGGAAGGTGGCGGCCTGGACGGGCATGCAGTCGACGTAGCCGGCTTCCTGGATGGCGCGGGCCAGGTCGGGGTGTAAGTCAAGTTCATCGTAGCGCATGGCGGGAACGATGGTGGCGGTCATTTCGGGTTCGGTAGCGGTTTCGGAATCTTCCATTGTGTTCACTCGATACTGTCATTGAGGCTTGCCGGTAGCTGCCCTGGCCGGACGATATGTCCGTTGCCTTCAGGCAGTCGATTCGGCTGGGGCTGAAATCCCTTCCCGTATAATAAGCCAATTTGCTGAAAGTGTTAAGTGGGCGGCTTGACATTGGCCGCAATCGTTGGCATGCGTTGCCATTTACCACCATAGAGCGGCTCTGACCAGACTGAAAAGCTTTGCCTTTTCGCAAACGGTAAGCTATAGTAGTTCTATGGGTATAAACCGCCCCTACCGGCCGGGCTATGGCCTGATTCTAGCCTTTCTGCTGGCCGGGTTACTGTTAAGCGGCCTGCTATTCTTGTTCGTCGACTATGGCATCGGCCAGTTTGAGCAAAAGGAGCTGTACACTCGCAGCGCACAATTTAACGTTTTTTTGGAACGCGAGCTCGGCAACCTGGCAGCCCTGGCCCAGTCCTACGCCGAATGGCAGAATGCCTATGACTTTTTTTCCAGTCCGGATTACGCTTTCATGGATGCCACGTATAATAACCCCTGGCTCCTGGAACAACAAATCGACTATGTCGCCATGATTGACTTGACTGGCCAGCGTGTCTGGTGCACCATCGACCGGCAAGCTAGCGCGACTACGGTGCCACTGTTATCTGGCCAATTGCCAAGTTTGCGGATGCCACTCCCCGGCTCTTCCGTTGGCCTGACGCCGGGCCTCCCGTCAGGCAGCGGACAGGCCGGTGGATCAGCGGTGGATCATTCTGCCCATTTCCATGACCAATTCGGTGTCCTGGGCAATAGGTATTTTGATGTTTCGGATCGTCATTTCTTTCCGGTTGGGGCCGAGAGCCTCGACTATCGGCCGATCAGTGGCTACATCGCCGGTCAGAAGCATATTTTCATGTATTGTGTGTGGCCCGTGACTGACGACTTGCGTACTGTAGCGCCGATCGGTTACTTGCTGTTCGCCCGCAAGATGGATGCCTCGCGCTTGTCGTCCTACTTGGCCAGTCCCCACATTCAGGCCTATTTCGCTTACGAACCACCGGTCGGACGCAGTCACTTTCCGCTGTCGGCCGGGCTCCTGAACGGCGAACTGGTCTACTACGCCGTTCTGTCCGACGTGCTTGGCAATTCGTTGGGCGCCTGGGCTATCAGTCTGCAGCGGGTCTGGCGACAAGAGGCCCTCCAACTTTTTGGTGTCTGCGCTGCGTTGATGGTTCTTGGCTTGACGGCGCTCTACCTGATTAGTGTCCTGCTGGTGCGGCGCGGCTTGGTCAAACCAATCCGCGATCTAGGCACCCGCTTGGACCGCTTTACGGTAGACTTGGTTCTGGCCGGCGACGCTCCTCCTCCCGCCGACCACGACTTAGCCAAGCTATCGGGGCATCTCGACGAGTTAATGGGGCGCGTGATCAGTCAATCGAGGGAACTGGCCCGTCTGGCCGGCAACGACGGGCTGACCGGGCTCGCCAACCGCCGCCGGATGGAAGAATATGTCGATGCCGAGGTAAAGCGCATTCTGCGCCGCGGTTACGAGCTGGATAGCGATTTCCAGAATACGCGCCATGCCTGGCTGTCCTTCGTCATGATCGATATCGACCATTTCAAGGCCTATAACGAGAGTTACGGCCACCCGGCCGGGGACGCCTGCTTGCGCAATTTTGCCGGTAGCCTGCGCGAGGTCATCAAGCGGCCGTCCGATCTACCCTGCCGGCTCGGTGGCGACAGCTTCGCCGTAGTGCTGCCGGAAACCAACGAGCGCGGCGGCTTGATCACCGCCCGACGCATCTGCGAGTACCTGCAGGAAAAGCGGCTGCCACACCGGGCCTCACCCCAGAAGCCCTTCCTGGCGGCCAGTTTAGGCGTGGCCGCGCTGCTGGTAGACGAACGCTTTAAACTGGATTTACTGATGGCCATGGCGGATCGCGCCTTGCTGGCGGCTAAGGAACAGGGGCGCAATCGCGTCGTCGGCACCGGTCTGCAATTGGAGGACGCCTAGCAGGTTGTTGAAAAAGCCGGTTGCTTTCTCAACAACCTTAACAATTCCTCGCATAGCTTGCGCTATGCTGCGTAATTGTACCGGCTTTTGAAGTGTTGAAAAGCCGCATCCGCGTTTTTCAACACCCTGCTAGGGCACGGCGCTTCAATCTGGTTTTCGCCGTTCGCGTTTAGCCGGTTTGGCCAGATTTTCCGCCACCCGGTGGCGCACGAGCTTGGCAATCAGGTCGAAGGGTAGCGGCTGGTCATGCGGAAACTGGATGGAACCCTTGCCCATCGTGTAGCCCGCCAGCTCGTCCTTGAAGGTTTCGATGGCCTCGGGCAGGGGATAGAAGCCGGTATGGTTTTTGAAGGCCGCGAAATAGACCAAATCCCCATTCAGGCGAAAGGTGGGCAAGCGATAATTAATGGCCTCTGTGGCCTCCGGCACCAGCTCCTGGATGAAGCGGCGCAGTTCAACCAGGCGACCACGCAGCTCCGGCGCGCAGCCGGCGATATATTCGTCGATATCGGTAAAGTTTTTATCAGTTGCCATGCGGCCTCCCCGGGCCGCCTGAACGGCCAGTAACGTAAAGTTATGTCGCTTCTTCGTTTGAGTCAAGCTTTCCGGGCGACCAGGTAGCCAGCCGGTTTGCCTGTTTATTGGCCGGTTTCCGGCTCGGCCAAGCGGCAGGCCAGGTCTTCGGCTTCCTGCAGCCAGAAGCCGCGGCCGCCCCAACCCGGAAAATGCTGCTGGAAACCCTGGTCGTGCCGTTGGCGGCATTGCCAAGCCAGGTAATGGATGATGCGCAGCAGTTGCAGGGCGGGCACCAGGCCGAAGCTGGTGGCGTCGAAGGCCCGGAAGCGCTCGTAGCCGGCTAGCAGGGCGTCGCGCTCGGCCGGGCACTTGGCGGGACGATCGGGCAGCAGCATCCACAGGTCCAGGATGGCCGGGCCGCAGCACATGTCGTCGAAGTCGACCGCCACCAGGCTGCCGCCGCCGCGATCCAGGATGTTGCCGCGGTGGAAATCGCCGTGCAGGCGGCTAGTCGGCAACTGGTAGTCGGCCAGCTGGCCGTCGATATAGGCGGCACAGCCGGTTAATGTGGGCACTAGGCCGGCCAGTGCGTCGGGGTGGATAACGTCGGCCTGCAGCAGTTCTTGAACGTAGCCGCTGGCCAATCCCGGCTGGATGACCAGGCGGGCTAGTGCCGGGCCGGTCGCCCCGACGGCGTGGATGCGGCCGGCCAGGCTACCCAGTCGCTCCATGTCGTCCAGCGAATCGGCGTCGAAGGAGCGGCCGGGCGTCTTGGCGAAGAGGGCACAGTGGATCTCGGCGGCGTCAGCGCTGGTGGCTGCATCGCTTCCGCCATCCAGAACCAGGCTAAGCAGGCTGTCGCCGTCGGCGTCTAGGATCGGCGGAATGACCGGCACCTCGGCCTCGGCCAATTGCGCCAGGAAGCGGTGCTCGTCGCGGATGGCGGCCTCGGTCCAGCGGCCCGGCCGGTAGAATTTGACGACGTACTGGTCGCCGTCTTCACTACGCAGGCCATAGACGCGGTTGATGTAACTGGGGTAGGCGAAGAAGCTGCCGTCGCAGCGTAGGTGCCAGCCTTCTTCGACTACCGACATGGCCAGTTGGGGTGTCAGATTGCCGAAGGCGGCTTGTCCGTGGGCGGGATCGATGGGTATCATGCCAGTATTGTGCCCGATGCGGCTGTGCCTGGCAAGCCATGCGGCCGCGTTTTGGGTCGCTAGTTAAAAAAAAGACCCGCCAGCTAAAACGGCGGGCGGGTCAAGGTCGGACTCTGGATTAGAGAGTCGCAACCCTCCAGTTAGCTATAAACAATTCTTGTGCCTCCTTCCTGCCCCTGGTGGAGCCTGTCTTCCGCCGACTGAACCAGCCGCCGGAATGTTGCGCGCCAGAGTATAATGCCACGGATGGTATGGCTTGAAAAGCGACAATTCGAGTAAATATATTCTTTCGCGGGACGGCTGGGGATTGACATTTTGTTTATAACCAATCTGTCAGTTGTCAAAACCGGCCGAGTGTGGCATAGTAGGCTCGTACTCGGGTTTTGGTCGGTGTTACCGGCCACCGGGCAGGCCGCGTGGCAACCCCAGCGCCTGTTTAAATGTTCAAAGGAGGACGCCTCGATGTCCAATATTCGAAACCGATTCAGCCGCTTTGGCGCGATTGTCGCCAATGCACGGCGTATCTTCGGCGCACGATGAGAAACGAAGCGCATTGAACAAGACCGAAACCTGCGGGTAGTGCAGCGTTCTGGCTGTTACCGTGATCTTTCAGGATCAACGATTACTAAATGCGTTTTGCCTCATAACACGCCGATGCCACCCAGTGGTTGTGTTACCGTTATGAGGATGAAAATGGCTGCTTATGTCAAGGCGGAGGATATCCTGCCGCCAGAATTACTTGAAGAAATACAGAAGTATGTGCAGGGCGCGCTGGTCTACATCCCGCGACCCCGCCAGGCCAGAATGGGCTGGGGCTACAAGAATGGTACCCGTGCCTTCCTGGATAACCGGAACTCGGCGATCCGTCAAGCCAAATCGGCTGGCCGCTCGATCGATGAACTGGCCGACGAGTACAACTTGTCGCCGGACGGGATTAAGAAAATCCTGTATGCTTCGTAAGAGATGGTGCTCGAAAGAGTTTATGGCTGCTTGGGTCTAGATGCCCCAGGCAGCCTTTTTTTCATGCTGGACGATCTGCGGCGTCAGAACCCTGGCTTGCATCTCAGCAAACCGGTGGTTTGTGCCTGGTGGTATGGTTGTAATGTGCGCTTAGCGCGCACGGCGGCATCCCAGCATGACAAAAAGCGGCACCGTGGAGGAGCCGGGCGAGTTTCGCTTTGGCGAAACATGATACGCAAGACCGCGCCAGCGGACTTGCGACAAGCTGCAGCGTTGCGCTCCCCCCCGGATGGTGCGAGCACGAGATGCTAGGTGAAATAGTTAAAACCACGCACTTGCTTATACGCGGAAGCCGCCACCGCGCGAGTGCTCGTCAACAGAACCGCCCATTGACGGCGCGTCCACGCATGGCCAAGTCATAAGCGCCGCCAGGCGTGAAAGCGACAGGCCCCGCGTCTGCAACGCCCATGAACAAGCCTGGCGCCCTGGTTTGGCGGCTCAGGTCCAGGCCCCGCGTCTGCGCCTCCCATGAACAAGCCCGTGTTTGTTTTAAGCCCCCAAGTCGAGTCGCTTGAGTTTTTTGCGGAAGTTGGTTTTGTCGTCGGCGATGATGGCGTCCAGGTAGGCCATTTGGTGGGTGATCGATTCCAGGTAGGGGTTGCCGCTTGTGCCGTAGCGTTCGTGGAAATGGCGGGCGGCATGGTGCTGGCTGTCCAGCAGGAACTTGGCTAGGCGATCCTGGGTACTTTTATAAAAGCGTTGGGTCTGGCGCAGGATGTCGAACTCGGTTTCATAGCCTGGGAAGCCGGCCTCACGGAATTCGAAGTACAGGAAGAGTAGTTTTTCCAGGTAGGTGCGGTCGGCCATCTGACCGAGGAGGTCGGCGCTGCCCAGTAGGGCGGCGGCGCTAGCCTCCTGGGTATCTGTGCCCGGAAGGCTTTTGGTTTGCAGGTCGGTTACTTCAATCAGGCGACCAACGCGTTCGGCGGCGCTTGGGGTCAGTCCGAAGGCCAGGCCGTGCTGCCGGGCGAAGGTTGTGCTGCGGGCGACGTGATGGCGGGTATACTTGGCGCCGGTGCCGTTGGTATCGCTCGCTTCCTGGATATAACCGGAGTCGTGGAGTAGGGCAGCGCTGCACAAGTCGGCGGCTAGCGCTGGCGGCAAGGGGGTACTGGTCAGGTTATAGCCATCCAGCAGGCGGATGGTGGCTACCAGGACGTCGCCGGTATGGTTCCAGTCGTGGTAATCGGTGTTGCAGGCCGCGTAGCCGGGAAATTGGCCGGCAAACAAGTCCTTGGTCATGGTAATGCCGGCTGCCAGCCGCTCGCGATCAAAACTACCGTACCAAGCCTCGTACCAATCCAGGCACTCCGCCAGCATGGTGTCCAGGCAGCGATGATCGAAAAAGCGCGAACAGTCCGTCAATGTCTCTGCCGGCATGAAACCTCCCGCCTGCGATGGCCATGAATGCGGATATATAGCCGCTGATTTTATCACAGCTTGGTCGGGAAAACTGGTGGGAGAGGCTGTTTAGAAATAATATTTTTTTATTAAGGCCGATCAGACAGATCGGTCGCTGTGGCTTGATCGGTTCCATGGGGCCAGAAAAGCCCCGCCTTGCGGTAGGCGGGGTGTCTAGCCGGCTGTTGAGGCAGTAGTGAGCTGGTTCAGAACAGCGAGAACAGCGCCTTGCCCTTGATGCGCGAGCGATTAAGCGAGAAAAGCTGCTGGTTGCTGCTGTAGGCTAGTGACCAAGGATCCTTGCTATAGAGCGGCTTCTCGACGAAGTGGTAGTGGTTGAGGTGGCGGAAGTCGACCGAGTTGTAGCGGTTGTCGCCCATGAAGAAGTACTCGCCCGCCGGCAGTCCGCCTTCGTTTGGGAAGGGAGCAAAGTTGCGCAGGTCGAAGTAGCGACGGACGTACCGGTCGTGGTAGTCGCCTAGTTCGCGCAGTTGTAGCTCCCAGCTATAGTCGCTGCCGGCTAGGAGTCCGTCACCCAGGGCCAACAGGGCTTCCATGGCTTTGACTTTGAAGAGCAGATTGGTGGCCAAGGCGCTTTCTTCCCAGCGGTTGGCGGGAGCGGCGGCGGACTGCCAGAGGGTCAGGAAATCTTCTAGCTGCCCCAGGAAGGCGGCGTGGTCAGTCAATGACCAGCGTAGCCAGCCGGCCAAGCGGCTCTCGTTGACGATTGAATTGTCATTGATGCGGAAGCTGCGCGCTCCGGCTTCCAAGGTTGGTAAGCGGTCGGCGTCGAGCCGGGCGGCTTGCCAGCGAGCCGGCAAGGTGTCAAACCAGTCCAGGTAGCGCTGGCGGCGGGCGGCGTAGTCGGCCTGGACAGCCTGCTTTTCGGCGTCCCAGGCCAGCATGCGCGCCCGGTCGGCTGGCTGGATGGAGATGCCGCGCACCCGGGACAGGTCGATGGGTAGGTCGTTAACGTAGTTGTAGGCGTGGTTGGCCTCGCCGGTCAGCATCCGGTAGTCGCCAGTACCACCATCGCGTACGTAGACGACGTCGTCGGCCATCAGCAACTGCTCGCCGGGCAGGCCGATCAGCCGCTTGATGAGCGGGTCGGCTATTTCCTGGCCGTACTCGTCCAGGCGGGGGAACTGGATCTTGGTGAAGCTGATCATGTACAGGAAGTTGTGCCAGAAATCAGTCAGGACTTGTTCTTTCTTGAAATTGTAGCGTGGGTTGGACAGCACGTACTGGTCAAAGCGGTCGATGCCCGCCACCAGTGGGACGCGCACCAACGACAGCGGAATCTCGGGGTTGGTTAGCGTCTTGACGGTGAATACGCGCGTGCCGATATACAGGTCTGGCACCATCGACTCCGACGGAATCTGGTAGAGCTGGAAGAAGAGCGAATTGATGAAGATGACCACGGCGCTGGCCCAGGCCAGGGCGTCCACCCAGGACAGCAAGCCGGGCAGGAAACCGCGGTAGACATTGAGCGGGCGGTATTTGTTTCGGCCGTTTTTGCTGATCACCTGCATGATGCCGTGCTCTACTTGATTGCGCCGGCTATTCATAATGAAGAAAATCGGCAAGTAGCTGCCGGAAACTAAAGCGCTGACGGCGTACAACGCATAATAACCGGTGTCGGCCAGACTACTGGCGCTCCAGGCTAGGACCAGGGCGATGGAGTGGAAGCAGAATTGAATGAAGGCGAAGTAGTTGAGAGCTTTTTTAACCACGAAGAAGGTCTTTGGGCCAAAGCAAGTGCCGGATAATACGGCCTTGCGGCTGCCCAGATGCAGCCAGACGTGGACGGCCAAGGCGAGGCAACCGCTGACCAGGATGCCGATCCGCGGCACCAGCGCCATCAGCGCAATGCTGAACACGATGGACAGGGCGGACCAGACCTGCACCAACAGGCCGGGTACGCCGATGGCTTGCTTGAGCCAGGCTTGCATGGCTTTGAGGCTGTTGGGGTTTGCGGTGCGTTCTAGAGCGGGCATGGTACTTCTCTCCTGTCGATGCGGGTAGCTGGAATTGGGTAATCGCTGGCAAAGATACTACTAAAAGCGGTTGTGTGCAAATAGGTAGCGGCCTTTAGTTTTAGCCAGCTTTGTGCTATGTTTAGTCTATGATTGATGCCAGTAGCTTGCAGAATTACTCCCTGTTCGGCGGCTTGTTGACGGAGCAGATCGAAAAGATCCTGCCGTTGGTGACATACACGACCTTTGAGGCCGGGGTAGTAATCCTTATGGAAGGCTGTCGCAATGATTCCATCTACTTTTTGCTGCAAGGTCGGGTAGAGGTGTCCAAGGCCAGTCAGGTGATCGTCGAGTTGCCGGAAGGCCAAGCTTTCGGCGAGATTGAATTGCTGGACGTGATGCCATCGGCCGCCACGGTGCGTGCCCTGGTGCCGGTAAAATTGGCGGTCATTTCCAATTCGTCGCTGCACGGCATCTATTGCCTTGATCCCTGCGTCTTTTCCATCATGATGATGAACCTGGCCCGCGATCTGGCGCGTCGCCTGCGCCACATGGACGATTTACTGGTAGCCGGTTGCTAGCCAGCGGCTGAACCCTTCCGCTGACAAGCCGGTCGGCTTGTGCTAGAGTCTGGGCTATGAGCTTCGCCCGTACCACTCCACTGCTGCCTTCATTGTTTATCGGTCCCGTGCGCCAATTATCGGTCTGTTTAACCCTTTGCCTGCTTGTTTTCGTGGGCTGCAGTCCAGCTCTGCCTGGCGACCAGGCCGGCGGCCAGACTACCCAGCTAGCGCCCGCCGCGGCGCCGATCGACCCGGTTCCGGCTGTGACCCAGGAGCCGGTCTGGGAACGCGACCAGGCGGCTTTCCTGCCGCCGTCGCCGCGGCTGTGGCGGCTGGCCGAGGCCGATGAGGTGGCCTCGGCCAGGCCGCTGTTCGGCCGGCTGGCCGCCTGGCCAGCCGGCCACGTTTTCCAGCCCCGGCTGGCGGCGGCTTCTGTCCGCGACAGCGCCGACGGTTACGGCGCCGACGGTTACGGTGCAGCCTGGTTAGCAGCGCCGGACCGGGTGGTCGTGTTGCGACTACCGGCGGACGTGGTCATCCCGCCGGCCGGTGCCGTTCAACTGCCTGCGGATTCGGCGCCCTCGCTGGCCCCCGGCGCGGTATCACCGCCGGCCGGTTCCGCGCCGGTGGTGGCGCCCTACGCCGTGATCGAGTTACTGCCGCAGGCTGACGGCCAACCGGCTGGGGTGCTAGCTTGGGACTGGTCGGCCGATGGTCGCTATCTGGCCATCAGTTGCGGCGCTGAGCCCGAGGCGGCGGCTACCGACGACGTTGCGGCCGGTTACGGCCTGGTCGTCGACCTGGCTGACGGGCGGGTGCTGCGCCACGCCTTGCCGGGGCGGCCGCTGTTGGCCACCGTGTCGCTAGAAGGCGCGGTGTTATGGTTGTACCGGGCGCTAGATCAGGTTCCCGCCGATCTGTATTTCGGTCTCTGGCTGGCGGATAGTACTGGCCGGGGCTATAGCCTATCGGCCGAGGACGCCGAGCTAGCAGCCGGCTTTGCCGGCGCGGCCTGGTTGCTAGTCGCCGACGTGGCCGCCGGTTCAGGCGGCCAAGCCCGTTATGATCTGGTGCTCCGTCACAGAGAAGGGGAGCGGCTCTACTTCAGCCGTCATTCACCGCTCGAGCCGCTGGAAGGGCTGCTGGATAGCGCCGCCCTGTCCGGCTTGGTTTTTAGGCCGGCGGCGATAGCGGCAATGGTGACCCCAGCGGCAGTCGGTGGGGCCGGTCATGCCCAAGAGCCCGTGGCGACAGTGCTGCCAGCCTTGACGGCCGAGGCTGTGGCGGCCTGGCCGCGCTGGCCGGTTACGGACCTGGTCGACCCGGCCGTGGTGGCTACCGCCCCTGCGTCAGCCTCGTCGGCCTCAAGTATGGCGGCGATTAGGCCGCCGCTCGACGCTGACGGTGGCCTATTTTGGCCGGGCCGGCGCTTGCGGACGCTGGCCATCCAGCCGGATGGTGCCGGCCGCTGGTGGCTGCTGGTCGAGTCGACTCCAGTGCCGAACGACCCGGCCCCTGGCGCCTCGATCGCCGCCCCGCGGTCCGCTCCGACGGCCGCTGCGGCGACCGGGCCAGCCGTGCCGATGGTTCCCGGCGCCGACCTGCTCTTGGTGTTGGCCGACGCTTCGTCCGCGGCCCGCGCCGTCTGGCGCCTGCCTCTGCCGCTCAGTCGCGCCGACCAGCCTGATGGCCCGGTTTTCGCCTTCGGCGACAATCATCTTTATATTCTCAGCCGGGCCTACGACCAATTTATGTACCTGCAACGGCTAGCCCTGCCAAACTGGCCGCTGCCGGACGGGATGGCAGCCGGGGCCGCTGTGGCCGACTGGGCTCTGCGCCTGCCGGTGGCGGTCGACGCGGCTCAGCCCTTCTATGACCTGGTGGCGCTGGCCGATGGCGGCTGCCTGATCGGCCAGAGCGCGGCCGATGCCGCCAGCGGCCTGAAGCTGATAGCGGTCAAGGCCGACGGCAGCCTGCGCTGGACGCGCTATCTGGAACGACCCTCTCCCCTACAGGGCCTGCGCAGCCTTAACCGGCCGCAGCTAGCTTTCGTCGGCAACCATGTGCAGCTCTTGTGGCCGCCCTTCCGGCAAACCCTGGAAAGCGCCAGTCAGGTGGCTGTACCCGAAGCTCTGGCCGGCCAAGCCTGGTTTGCCGTGCTCAACCCGGCCGATGGCCAGGCCGGCGGCTGGCAGCTGACCCTGCCGAGGCTGGACTGGCAACGTAGCTGGCCGCTGGCGGCCGGCCCGGGGGGCTTTGCCTTCTATGAAAGCCGACTAGGGCGCTTCGTCAGCCTGTCCCGGCTGGAGGGCAGCTTCCGCCTGCGTTCTTTCGTGCTGCCGGCCTTCGTCACGGTCAACCAGGGCTCACATGACTTGCAGCTGTCGGATGTGCGCCGCGTGGCCTGGCAGGCCGGCAGCGGCCTAGCTCTGGCTTGGCTGAGCGAGCCTGTCGCCGCCACCGAGACTGGTGGTGGCGCTGCCGCCGGCACCCAGCCCCCCGCCGACGGCGCCTCCTCCGCCGGCACCCAAGCGGCTTGGCCCTTCGAGGGGTTCCTGCTCTGGGACCGGAACCTGCAGCCGCGTGGCAGCCTGGTCTTTAGCGACCAGGGTTTGCCGTTGACCTTGGCTACCAGTCGGGCGTCCCTGGACGGCGACCACCTGCTGTTCGCTCTGGCGGCGGACGGTCTGGCTGACGGCGTGCCGGCCGGCGGCCTGTTGTTATTCGGCCGCTCGCTGGCCAGCCTAGTGGCGGCGGGTCAGCCTAGCCTGGTCGACCCGCTCGAGGAACCAGCCGTGGCCATCCCGACCAGTGCTTGGGCGCCGCGCCTGGCGGCCATCGCCGGCCTGCGTCCCGAAGCCTTGCCGGCCACCGCCTTCCAGCCCTTCGGGTCTGGCGTCGGCCCGCTCCTGGTGCGGCCACTCCTGCCGCCCGCCGGCCAGGTGGGTCAACCGTAAGCCGGGGCTGAAGCCGCCAGCTTACGCGCGCCAACGCCGGGTGCTTCGACAAAGCCCAAAAAGTATGCTAGACTTGGTTTGCAAATATGACTTTTAGAACGCCGGCAGCGACGTCTGCCAAAACCGCGGCCGGCGCCGATAGCGTGGAACTCAATAAAGAAGGATGTCGTATGCGAACAAAACTTGATCTGCCGGCCGACCGGGTACGTCATGCCCGCACCTTGGCCGGACGTATCGCCCAGCCGGTGCAGTCGTTCATCGACGGGCACAGCTCGGTCACCGTCGAGCGGGCCACCCTGCGCCTGACCGGCGCCGATGGCGCCAACGCTGACGGCGTGCCGGTGCCCAACCTGGTCGTCGACCAGATAAAGGCCGCCGACCCGTTATTCCTGGAAGACGGCGTGCTGCTGCGTTACGTCAACGCCCTGGTGCGCAACGGCGACACGGTCGAGGCCCTCAACGCCAAGATCGCCGCCGGCTTCAATGTAGCCAGCTTGCCTTTGGGCGACCGGGCTACAATCGAGAAGAAGGCGGCCGAGCTGGTTCAAGCCGGCATGGCCCGCATCAAGGCCAACCGCCAGCGGCGCGGCGTCAAGCAGGAGCAGTTCAAGGGTCAGAACAACAGCCCGCTCTTGTACTTAATCGTGGCCACCGGCAACATCTACGAAGACGTCAAGCAGGCCCAGGCGGCCGTGGTCCAGGGCGCCGACGTCATCGCCGTCATCCGCACCACCGCCCAGAGCCTGCTGGACTACGTGCCCTTCGGCGCCACCACCGAGGGCTTTGGCGGCACCTACGCCACCCAGGAGAACTTCCGCATCATGCGGGCGGCCCTGGACGAGGCCGGCGACAAGGCTGGGCGTTACATTCTGCTCACCAATTATGCTTCCGGCCTGTGCATGCCGGAGATCGCGGCCATGGGCGCCCTGGAGCGCCTGGACATGATGCTGAACGACTCGATGTACGGCATCCTGTTCCGCGACATCAACATGTACCGCACCTTCGTCGACCAGAAATTCAGCCGCATGATCAACGCCTACGCCGGCATCATCATCAATACCGGCGAGGACAACTACCTGACCACCAGTGACGCCTTCGAGAAGGCCTACACCGTGCTGGCCAGCCAGTTCCTGAACGAGGAATTCGGCTTCCGCGCCGGCCTGCCGGCCAAGCTGCTCGGCCTCGGGCACGCCTTTGAAATGGATCCGACCATCAAGAACGGCTTCCTGTACGAGTTCGCCCAGGCCCAGATGGCCCGCGAAATCTTCCCGGAGCATCCGCTTAAGTACATGCCGCCCACCAAGTTCATGACCGGCGACGTCTTCAAGGGCCTGGCCATGAACACCCTGTTCAACTTCGTCTCCAAGGCCACCGGCCAGGGCATCCACCTTTTGGGCATGCTGACCGAGGCGGTGCACACCCCCTTCATGATGGACCGCTACCTGGCGGTGGACAACGCCCGCTACGTCATGAACAATATCCAGGACTTCGCCGACGATATCGAGTTTCGCCAGGACGGCATCATGGTGACGCGCGCCCATCAGGTGCTCAAGGAAACGATCGATTTCATGGAAGCGGTGGACAAGACCGGCCTGTTCGAAGCCATCGCCGCGGGTATGTTCGCCGAGGTGAAGCGTCCCAAGGACGGCGGCAAGGGGCTGGAAGGCCTTATCAAGAAAGGCCCGCACTACTTTAACCCCTTCGAGAAGCAATTGGCCGCCGAGCTCGGCCTGGGAGGTGCCCAATGAACGTCATCCGACCCTATGGCGACACGCTCGACGACGGCAAAGTGCAGTTGTCGTTTACCCTGCCGGTGCCGGACGGCGCCAAAGGCCGCGAGGCCGCCCGCAAGCTGGTGCTGTCCTGGGGCTTCCTGGACTGCGAGGTGGTGCACTCGGCGCCGCTGGCCGACGATTTTTCCTTCTACGTGGCCTACGGCAAGACCGAAAAAAGTATTGATTACGACACAGTGGTGGCCGACCAGGCCAGCGCCGACGCCGCGATGGGCATGGACGAGTGCAATGAATTCATCAAGCAGCATATCGGCCGCAAGGTAGTAGTGGTGGGCGCCTGTACCGGCTTTGACGCGCACACGGTGGGCATCGACGCCATCATGAACATGAAGGGCTTCAACCACCACTTTGGCCTGGAGCGCTATCCGGAGTTGGAAGCCTACAACCTGGGCGCTCAGGTGCCCAACGAGAAGCTGATCGAGTTTGCGCTCAAGGTTAAGGCCGACGCCGTCCTGATCAGCCAGGTGGTCACCCAGAAGGACACCCACATCCACAATATGACCGAGTTCATCGAGCTGTTGGAGGCCAAGGGGCTGCGTAACAAGTTCATCTGCATCGTCGGCGGGCCGCGCATCGGCAACAAGCTGGCCGTCGAGCTCGGGTACGACGTCGGCTTCGGCCGCGGCACCTACGCCAACGACGTGGCCACTTTTATCTGCAAGAAACTGCTGGAAAAAAAGCAGGCCTGACAACCGGCCCGGCCGCCGTCCTGCCATCCAGTGCGCGGCGGCGGCCTGGTTTCAGGTTACCCTGGGGAGGCTTCATGGGCATCGCGCAGGCCAGAGCCTGGCTGGCGGCCTTTAACAGGGCTGACGACATCATCGAGTTCGCGGTCTCCAGCGCCACGGTCGAGTTGGCCGCGCAGGCGCTGCGCACCGACCCGGCCAGCATCGCCAAGAGCCTGGCCTTCAAGGCCGGCGGGCGTGTCCTATTGGTGGTGGCTGCCGGCGACCGGAAGGTCGACAATGCCAAGTACAAGGCCGCCTTCGGCTGCAAGGCCGTCATGCTCGCGCCTGGCGAGGCCGGCCAGCTGGTCGGCCACGAGGTTGGGGGTATCTGTCCTTTTGGCGTCAAGCCGGGGGTGGAGGTGTATCTCGATGTCTCGCTCCGCGCGCACGACGTTGTGTATCCGGCCTGTGGCAGCGCCAATTCGGCCATCAGACTGGACCTGGCGGAACTCGAGACCCTTTCCCGGGCGGCGCGCTGGGTCGATGTCTGCAAGGCCCAGCCAGTTTGATCCGCGGCCACCAAAACTCCGGAGGTATCAGCCATGAACATCCTGCCCTCTGAAACGTTCCAGCTGCGGACGGCCAAAACGGCCAAGGCGGTGACCGCCCTGCTCAAGGCCAACACCGCCCAGCCCAAGCCGATCCGCACGGCCGCCGTCGGCACGCTGTTTGAAGGCAGCCTGGAGGGCGACCGGTTCCGGCTGCGGCGGGTCACCCGTATCCGCAGCTCGTTTCTGCCCCAGATCAGCGGCACCATCGGCCGCGACGGCGAAGGCGCCCGGCTGGATGTCCGCCTCAACCTGTCGCCGTACCTGGTCGGCGTCGGCCTGGTCTGGTTCGGCCTCAGCTTGTTCCTGCTGGCGGCCGGCCTGCTGAATCTACCGGGCGTCCGGGGCGAGCTGAGCGCGGCGCAGTATTTTTCTGCCCCAGCCGGCATGCTGGCGCTCGGTGTGGCGCTGTTCATCATCCCCTTCCGGCTCGAAGCCCGGCGCATCAAGGCCTTGTTGCGGAACCTGCTGGAAGCAAATCCGGCCTGAGGAGACATACTATGGAGACTGGTTTCATGCTCAAACAGCTGGAGGCGGCGCTGGCCACCCTCAACCATTGCATCCGGCGCTGCCCGGACAGCCAGTGGCAAGAGGCGCAGGGCGACGCGCCGTTCTCGCAGGTCGTTTTCCACGCCCTGTTTTACTGCGACGTCCATCTGGATACCTCAATGGAAACCTTCAAGGCCCAGGCCTTCCACGCCAGCCAGACGGCCTTCTTCGGCGATTACGAAGAGCTGGAAGACCGCCTGCCGGTGCGGCTGTACGCCCGGGCCGATTGCCTGGCCTACCTGGAGCACTGCCTGGCCAAAGCCCGTCGGGTGCTGCCGGCCCTGAACCCCGCCGACTTGGCGGCCAAGCCGGCCGTACAACCCCGGCTCGAGACGCGGGCCGAGCTGCTGGTCTACACCACCCGCCACCTCCAGCACCACGCCGCCCAGCTCGGCCTGCGCCTGCAGCTGCTGGGCCTGGGCGAATTGCCCTGGTTCGGCAGCGGCTGGAAGGTGATTGTGGACTAGAGTAAGAGTTGCGGCGGATGCTTTTCCTTGACCGGAAGGATGCAAAAAAAAAGGCACAGAAACCTGTCTCGTGGGGTCAGACGTCCGAATTTCCAGAAGCGGGGTCAGACCCCAGTTGCAGGCGGATGCGAGGGCTGACCCCAAGGGAGTTGCACTGGCGGCTTAAGCACCACCGACAAAGCCTTCCTGGAGCAGCTCCTGCCCAGCGAACTGCGCGTCTTGGCCAACTACGCCTACGCCAAGGCCGGCTGCGTCTTTACTGACGCTGGCTTAACCGCCTACTTCGATTACTACGATTGGTACCAGCCAGTTACCGGCCGCCAACCAGCTGAAAGTATGATTACACCCGCTCAACGTACACTGGTCCGTCATGCCCAAGCCCTCTTGAACGGCCAAAGCCTGCCAGCCGCCACACCCGGCGCGCCTTCTCTGATCGAGGCTTTTGAACAACGCCGCGCCGCCGAACCTACCACCGTGTTGAATACTGCCCAGACGCCCACCAGCCAAGCCGGTCGTGATCCAGATGCACCGCCTACTACCCAGCCAGCCTTACCACCAACACCATAGGCTTAAATTTAACCAACTCCAATTGAGCGGTATTGAGGCTAAGGGCTGTACCCTCCGACGTAAAAAAGTCAACCCCGCGCCAGCTTATAGAGGGGTGATGGAACCGCGCGGGTGGCGCGGCCAAGAGCGGTCAAGCGATAAGCTGACCGCTCTTGAAAGCGCCAGGCCCCGCGTCTGCCACTCCCATATAAAAGCTCCCACGCCGTTGTCTTGTTTACGCAACAAATCCTGGCGCTTCCGCACCGCCGCCGTCTACGCGAATACACATAGGGACGACCCCACCATCACCGAGCTCGACTTCTGGCTGAACGGCCTCCAGTATCGCGTCGACCTGGGCCCCCTCTCGAACGGCCTGCAGCCGTGGGCGCCGTTAGGCCAGGCAGGCGCAAGAGTCTGATCGGCAACGAATGTCAGTATAATCAGGGAAGGTCACCCTGCCATTACAGGGAGACCATCCCTGCCATTACAGGGAGACCCTCCCTGCCATTACAGGGAGACCCTCCCTGCCATTACAGGGAGACCCTCCCTGTATAGCCTACCCGGAGACAGACCCCAAGGGAACCAGCAACCCGCAAAGAAAAGTGGCATAGAAGCCTGTCTCGTCCTAAAATCGTGGGGTCAGACGTCCGAATTTCCAGAAGCGGGGTCAGACCCCAGTTGCCGACGGCTGCGGGGTCAGACCCCGCAGCCCCGAATTGATTTTCTCGCCTTCATACGAGGCCGGAGGCGGACAACACAAGAAATAAGGCGGGCGACTCGCAAGCAGTTGCAGTATCTCAAGCGCAACTTGAAATCAATCAAGTGCCTGCTGACAGTTAGTGACAAGGATGCCTTGAATGCCAAAGAACGGCATGATCTTATGGTAATCAATGAAGTGTATCGCCAGCAATCTTTGCTTTACAGGGCGAAGACACATTCTATTCCTGGTAAAATTGTCAGTATCGCCCAGCCTCATATTCGTCCGATTGCACGTGGAAAAGCCAGAGCAGCTTTTGAGTTTGGTGCAAAAATCTCAGCTTCTATAACTGAACATGGAATGCTTTATATTGATCGCATGCAATGGGAACCTTACAATGAAGGTGAAGACCTTCCAATGCAGGCAGAAAAATACAAGCAACGATTCGGCCGTTACCCAGCTTCCATTCATGCTGACAAGATATACCGGACACGGGACAACCGATTATTCTGCAGTGAACATGGCATTCGGTTATCAGGACCTCACTTGGGAAGACCGCCGTTGAAGACTCCAGAGAATGCCAGGGCTCTGCGAGCCATACGGAGAATAGAACGGAGCGATGAAGCAATTCGCCAGGCGATAGAAGGTGGCTTTGGACGCTTGAAACGGAAAATGACTTTGGCAAATGTGTATGAGAAACTCAAGGCAACAAGTGAAGTTACCATCATGGTATGTTTCTTCTTGGCGAACTGTGAGAAGATCCTGAGGGATCTTTTTGTGTCTTTTTTGGAATTGCTTGAATTGACGTTGGAATTTCTCAAAGATCGAGCAAATGCCGCTCCGATGGGCATTCTTCTATGTCAACTTGGTTGGAAATCGTGTTGAAAACGTTTTTCAGGAAGCCCGACGTAGCGGCCGGCTGGCAGGTTGGTTGTCTTGCCGATATCCTGAGCGCTGAGGTTCCAGGTCAGGTATCGTTCCGGGAACGGACCGGTTTCCAAGGACAGGCAGACGGCGTGGCTGGAACGGCCATCGGGTGAGATCAGAATGGCAAAGTATGGCAACTAGCCCCAAAAGCGTAGCAGACTGGCGGTATAGAACGTATAATCATCGCAGTCGCCAGCGCCTGCTGCCAGAAACTGGTCAGGACGTAGCGCGATGGCATTGTCGGCGAATTTGATGTGCTGCATGGTTCGACGCTGGAAGGATTCAAGTTCGGCGAAGGAAAGGCGGCCGGACACATCCTCATCGGCGTCCAGATAGGCATCCAGGAGGGCTGTGTCTTCCAGGCCGGTGCGGTGGTGAAAGTCAGCTCCCCTAATGGCGGTGATGGTAGCGCGTTTATCGCTGGTTGTTAGGCTCAGAGAACGCACCATGTGGTTGAAGCTGCCGGTCACAGGGACGATCTACAGCGCTACACCGGCCAGCCGCACGCGCTGAGGAGCGGCGATCGGTGTCATGACACCTTCGCTCGCCAGACTAAAGGCTGTCCGCTGTTGGTCTTGGCTCAGCTGGCTGTGCCCGGCGCTTCCGTCTAGGTTCCGCCAGGCGGGAGAATGGCCTTCCAGCCACATGGTGTAGCCGCGTACTTCGCCGATTGAAACGAGAGTTGCTCCATAATATCTTGCATTCTTGTTTTGGAAATCTGCTAATGTTTTTTGGGGAAAGAGATATTTTGATCAGAGAGTGGTGATTATTTTTATAATGTTCTTGATAAATCTGTGGGATGGCTTATAATGATGACGCAGCTGTTGATTTAAGCCATATTGGTTTTGTTAAGTTAGGCTGAACATTTGAACTGTTTGTTTTATGGACCCTTCGGGCGGAGGAAACATGAGTGAATATTATGAAAACCCCATGATGCTTGAAGCCTGTCATCATTATATCCAGGAAAGAGTATTCCCATTAATATACATGGTGTCTGAAACAAGTGCATATGTTCGCGGTACTGGATTTATTTTACTGCATAATTCAAAACATTATTTGGTTACAGCAAGGCATGTTTTAGAAGAAGACAAAAATGCGGAATATTCCTCGCGCGCGAGAGGGTTGGCCTGAGGGAAGCTGGAAATTGGAAAGTTTTCAATTTCCAGGCCGGGGCACCAACTGGAACCGGGAGTGCACTGAAGGGCCAGCAAAGAGAGATCCATTTTGGAAAGTTTCCAATGTTTACTCAAAAAGGGGGCTAGGAGCGGTTTTCTGGCGTTCAGCTAGGGTTTACCCCTCCTACTGCGTATATACCCCGTTTAGTAGTACTAGGGCGAATTCCGACGCAAAAAGAGAGAAAGAATGGAAAATAGTGCTACAATAAACACGATACACTACAAAAAGGAGATAGAAATGAAGATGAAAGTAAAATTGCTATTCTCACTTATGGTAGCATTGACTGCCATTGTATTGCTGGGCTGTCCTATCCCAGTAACCCCGCCAACAGATACAGTGATCAACATAGCGGCGATACCTGGAGTAACACCGCCAGCTTATGGCCAAACGCCAGTAACGGCAATTACCGAGACCTCTCAGTATATAGGTACTGTAGCCTGGAACGGCACACCTGCAACCTTTGCCGCAAGCACGGTGTACACTGCAACTATTACCTTGACAGCCAAGGCCGGTTTTACGCTGACTGGTGTGGTGGCTGATTTCTTGAGATATTGTCAATAGTTGTGGATTGGAAGTTTGAGCGTCATCACGGTTAGGCAGCCACGCCATCAACCTGCTCCCCATTTACAAACT
>Ga0154383_141_pt2 | contig 93721 bp, 75 predicted proteins | sample RifGroB1_FD_105627 | JGI IMG/M metagenome (GOLD analysis project Ga0154383, IMG submission 105627) | Spirochaetes bacterium GWB1_60_80
GTTGCGTAACTACACGACTTCTTCGCAACGCACCGGCAACGGAGCTTCTTATGCTTCTGAACATCCCATCGCTGACGCGGGCATAGGTATCAGACTAGGCAATTACCTGGCCGTTGATGTGTACGGCAATCTGTTTCTGGATCTTGAGGCGTTGCTGGGCTTGGCGGAGCGCTCGGACTGGAGTCTGACAGGCCGGTCGTCAGTTAGCATTCGCGTACAGGGAACCTTATGCAGACCGCTCGGCCCTACTTGTTCGGCATGATTCGGAGACGCTTTCAACTGGAGGATGAGGGGCGCGCGGTGCGCGAGTTGGTCGGCCCTGACGGGCGTATCGTGCTGGTGGCGCCATCGCCGGACTGCATCCAGGAACGGTTTTATGGCATTTGGGGTAACCGGGGCATAGAGTATCGCTTGGAGCGCTCTAGTCCGGTTACGTTCGATTTCAGTTCATTTGGGATCAATTTCCAGGTAGAGCAACTCGCCCTGAATAAAGTTCGGGTGGTTTCAAACTACGTGATGACGCGCCGCACCCTAGAACTGGAAGTGTTGGACCAGAATACCTTGAGGATTGTCCTTAGTCGGCCATGGTTTTTGATACCTGTCAATACAGTCTACACTCTTACGGTAAGTGATGGCCTGATTACTTTTTCAGCACTGGATGGGCACGGTACCCAGATTTTGCGACGGCCGGGCGGATTGGAAGTGCGCACCATTGATGAGGGACGGTTGCTTTTTTTTAGAATCTTTGGCGGCTTGCGCCATCGTTACTTTATCAAGCTCCAGTGATCGTTGCCGACCAGCGCTGGCTGGCCGCGACCAGCCTGGATGAGCGCCGTCGCTGGATTGTCTGTCTCCGGATTGCAACGTTCAGCCTTGAAAGCGGGCTGAATAATCTTGCTTAGCCAGCAGAAGCGGCGTAGGATTTAGTTGACTGGTGGCCGACGCCTTTCGCGGTAACGGCACTGACATCAAATTTATATAGAGGGAAGCAAATGAACAAGCTGAAAGCGCTTTTGGTCATCAATCCAATCATGGCACTACTTTTTTTAGCTTTGGTGGTAACAGCTATTTTTAATCGGGTGATCCCCTACCAGATATATTCCATCCTTCATCCTGTTTTGGGATACTCGTTTCTGTTTTGCGTGTTGTGCCATATTGTTTTCAATTGGGTTTGGATTAAAGCAAATTTCAAAATATCCAAGAAAGCAGACGCTGGTAAAAAGATATAATAGCGGCCAGTCGGAAACCGTTGGCCGGTCCTGCATGCGGCCTTTGTCTCTGGAAGGGTGGGATCGACAACTGGCGTTCGGGAGCAGCTGACTATTGTTGTACGATGTCCGTAGAGAAAGGAAAGACCTATGATAATGCCAGAAACTATTGATTCCCTTCTTTTTGCGCCTTGCGGTATGAATTGCATGGTCTGCTACGTTCATTTAAAGGCTAAGAAGCCGTGCCAGGGATGCTTAGGAGATGATGCGGATAAACCCGAGCGCTGCAAAAATTGTGAAATAAAAGATTGCGCTATCGCAAAGGGATTGGTTTATTGTAATGAATGCGTTGACTTTCCTTGCAAGAACATAAAAAAACTCGATAAAAGCTATACTACGAGGTATAAAACCAGTTTGGTTAAGAATTCCGAATTTGTAAGAGGGAAGGGCCTTTTGCCATTTATGAAAAATGAAAGGGAAAAGTGGCGTTGTGCCTGTGCTGGCGTTATTTCTTTGCATGATCGATGCTGCACCGAATGCAAGAAGGCAATTGTTGAAGCTGTGGAAATCAAGAAATGAAACAAGAAACTTCTTTGGCAGTTCAACAAGAGAAAGAAAAGGCAATTGTACAGGATTTTTGAATACTTTTCCGGAAAAACTGATTTAACGAAAATAGTTTATAACGATTGGACGAAGAAAGATGTTTTGGCTCATATCGCGTCTTGGCTGCCGAATACCCAGGCGGGTATAATGCGCAATCCTGCTCCGTACGCTAAAAGCCTGGCGCTGAAAACACGCAGCATTGTAGCGGTGGCAGAGATGGGGGAAGCAGTCCTGGCCTCCGGACGGTACGGCGCCTGCCTGATTACCGCCCAGATCTTACGGTACTTTAATGTTCGAATACCGTAATATTCCCCCATCCGAGCGCTTTATTTGCGGGCTGGGCCAGCATGAGGGTGACCCGATGGCATACTGCGGCAATGTCCTGCTACTGTGGGATTTGGTTGCTAGCGTCATGCACGAAATCTACGCCGACCAAGGATATTAAACCATGGCTACCAGGGCCTGCGCGAAGGGTTTGGTTACCCCTTGATTACTGACTTCTGGTGGACGGCCGATAACCAAGTCTACTGCGCCCCGGTCAAGGCTATCCGGGATAAGACGGAGCCAGTAGACGTCCTTATCCATATCCAGACCAACTGGTACTGACGACGGCCCAGCCACTAGTAGAAGGGTGCCGGCTGCCGCCAATTTGATTTTTCGCAGGGATTGTTGTACCTTTAGCAGGGTGTTGAAAAACGCGGATGCGGCTTTTCAACACTTCAAAAGCCGGTACAATTACGCAGCATAGCGCAAGCTATGCGAGGAATTGTTAAGGTTGTTGAGAAAGCAACCGGCTTTTTCAACAACCTGTTAGGGTGCGTCGTCCGCGCGGCCAGTTATTGGCGCGGCGGCCTGCCGGAAACCGGCGGCCGGGGGCGTCGACCTGCACCTGAAGGAGGATGGCATGAGTATTAAGAGAACTTCGCAAGACAAATTGGTGGGCGGCGTTTGCGGCGGCATCGCCCGCGAACTGGGCTGGAAGGCTGGCACCGTCCGCCTGCTTTTCGCCTTGGCCGTGGTACTGGGCGGCTTGAGCCTGTGGGTCTACCTGATCGCCTGGTTCCTGATACCCAGCGACGCGGCCTGAGGCCGTGCGGCTGGAGCGGAGCGGCTTCAGCCGCCAGCCGGTGGCGAGTCGTTAGTTTAAACAAAAGGGCTGCCTGCCTCGCGGGTAGCCTTTTTTAATGGGATTGCCAGTCGCCATTCATCTTCGGTATTCGAGTTTTCCAAAAAAATGTTCAGGTCAGAAACGTGATTATGAAACAGTTTATTTGATTTTACAGGCTGGCCTACTTATATTTAGTATAGGCTAACTATAAGGAGCTAAGACATGGAAAAACCTTCCAATGCCACCACCATAGAAATCACGCCCGCGGTTGAAGATTACCTCAAGGCGGTATATCGCCTTGAGCAAGCGGGACTACCGGCGCAGACGAATCGTCTCTGCGAAGAATTAGGGGGCATTAAGTCGGCCTCGGTTTCCGGCATGCTCAAGCGTTTGGCGGAAGCGGATCTACTCGAATATACCCCATACCAAGGGGTAACGCTGACGCCTACCGGAAGGAAAATAAGCCTCTCCGTTTTGCGAAAACATAGGCTTCTGGAGCTTTTTTTAGTGCTCGAGATGGGGTATACATGGGAAGACGTGCATGAGGAAGCCGAAAACCTTGAGCATCATGCCAGCGATAAGCTTGTAGAAAAAATTGCTGCAAAGCTTGGGTATCCGGAGTTTGACCCACATGGCGATCCGATTCCAGACGCCGAGGGCGGTCTGCCTGCCAGGGAAACCCTCATCCTTGCCGATTGCCCTATCGGCCGGGAAATGCGCGTATTTCGCGTACTCAACCAGAATCCTGAACGATTGTCCTTCTATAGCAACAATGGGCTAACGCCAGGCTCTGCCGTGACCGTACGTTCGCGGCAATTCGGAAACGACACCTTGAATTTGCATGTAAGCTCAGGCGATCTTACCTTGGACATTCATGAAGCGGCGAAGATACTCATGGTCCGCAGTAATTAGGAAGGATGGCACTATATGCGTATGGCAATTAGAAAAAGTAGCATACTACCCGCGTGGATCGCTGCGCTTGTCGCACTCCTTGTATGCACTATCATCGTTTCATGTTCCGTTGCCGCGCCTACGAATGATCCACACATCATGGATGTGAGCACGGCACATACAGCGTTTATGCCAGGGTACGCACGGGACGTTGATGTCAATGGGATAGGGTTCGATCCTATGGCTATTCTTGAAGATTTCGATAATGGAAAGGTATCGACCTTACCCGATGGACGGACGCTTCGCGAGTATTGGATAGTCTCCGAGATAATGATCGTCGAGGTGGCTCCTGGCGTATTTTATGAGGCTTGGACGTACAATGGTCGTGTTCCCGGCCCCACGATTCGGGCAACCGAAGGAGATATGCTGAGGATCTACTTCACGAATGCGACTATGCATCCCCATACTATGCACTTCCATGGGATTCATCCCGGTGCTATGGACGGTGTCTTCGAGCCCGTCCTTCCTGGCGCTTCCTTCGTTTATGAGTTCGAGGCGGCTCCCGTTGGCGTCCACCCCTACCATTGCCATATTATGCCCTTAGCCAGTCACATCAGCCGCGGCCTCTATGGAACCTTCATCGTGGATCCTAAAGGGGGAAGGCCCCAGGTAGACCGTGAAATGGTAATGGTGATGAGCGGGATTGACTTGGATTTTGATAATGCGAACGACCTGTATGCGGTCAACTTCATCCCATTTTATTACGATAAGCACCCAATCCAGATTTTCATTGGTGAACGGCTTCGGATCTACCTGGTTAACATGCTGGAGTTTGACGCGGTCAACTCGTTTCACCTGCACGCCAACTTTTTCGATTACTACCCTACGGGGACGAGCCTTGTCCCGGCAGAGTATACCGATACGATATCCCAGGTCCAGGCTCAACGGGGAATCCTTGAATTCAGTTATCAATTCCCTGGCAAATATATGTTCCACGCCCATAAAACCGAGTTTGCGGAGCTCGGCTGGACCGGTATTTTTGAAGTGAGGGAGAAACCATGAAAACGGTCATACTGTTTCTTATTCCCCTAGCGCTCCTTGGTGGTGTCATCGCGCTCTTCATCCTGACAGGCGGAGCTGGCCTGGACGACAAGCCCGCCGCGCCCGTTGAAAGCATTGACTTCGAGCGGATACAGCTTCATGAAGGCAGCATTACCCTTACCATACGTAATACTGGCCAAGAACCGGTCAATATAGGATATATCGCCATCCGGGACTTGGTAGCTGAGTATACCGTCAGGCCTTCTGGCGGAATCCCCAGAATGGGCGCCGCTACAGTTACCCTAGCGTATCCTTGGGTGGAAGGCGAAGCATATGAGATACTTCTCTTCACGGCCAACGCAATTCCTTTCACTACGAGCATAGAAGCAGCAACCGAGACCCTGCCAATTAGCCTATCTACCCTGCTTGGATTCACTCTCATCGGTCTGTATGTAGGCGTCCTGCCCGTTTTCTTAGGTATTTTTTGGTTACCGGCCCTTCGAAGGTTGGGGCCGAAGGCCTTTACCTGGCTGATGGCGCTAACGATTGGCCTACTCATTTTCCTTGGCATCGATGCTATTGCAGAGGCTTTGGAAAAAGCGGGGGAACTAGGGAGTCCCTTTCAAGGACCTGGACTTATAGGTATTGGCGCCATAAGCGCCTTCATGTTGCTTGACGCCTTATCAAAGCGGAGGGCGATGGCCAACTGCGATGAAGTAAGTACGAACGAACGCATCGCCCTTCGGATCTCAATGGGCATAGGGCTTCATAATTTGGGTGAGGGTCTGGCTATAGGCTCCGCTTTCATGCTGGGGGAAGCGAATCTCGGTATGTTTTTCGTCATCGGCTTTATTCTCCAGAACATTACCGAGGGCTTGGGAATAATTGCTCCGCTCGTAAAGCAAAAGCCATCGCTTAAGTACCTGGGGTTGCTTGGCCTGCTTGGTGGCGGACCCGCCATCGTGGGAACGTGGCTGGGCGGCTTGGTCACGCTGCCGGCATTGTCGGTTGTCTTCTTGGCATTAGGAGCTGGCGCGGTCCTTGAAGTCGCCTTCGAGATCGGGAAATTCATAGCTAAGAAATCAAGTACCTTGCCGCTTACTATCTGTAGCGGCGTCATTTTTGGTATGGGCCTTCTCTACCTAACGGGCTTTTTGATCAAGTAGCGTGGCGTGTGTCCTGCTAGGGGTACTTTCTGATCCGGCAATTTAAAAATGCTGGAGGCCGCCTCTGTTGGTGATGAAACGTTGGACTTGGTGATTTGTCGATTTTTCCGCACCTGGATTACGAGCTGCCGCCGGATAATGCCATGGTCCATGCCGAAAAATGGGCCGCCGGCCGGACAGTGCTAGCCTACACAACTGACGACCAGTCCGCCATCAAGGTGAGCGGAAAAAAGGTCGAATTTGTTTCCATGGGCTTTGGGAAACTGTTTACATGCTGGCGGGGGATGGCCTGAGGCCGATCGTTCGTTATACGCCGCCTATGCGGCGCGTTAGGAGAATTATGCGACTATCATGTGGATTTTTGTTCATCTTGATTCCGGTAATCATGTCATGCTGTACTACTAGCCTGGCCGACGATCTGGTTCAGGAAAACCGGGTATTTGAATCTTCCTTTGAAGCGGTGTCCGATTTTGATGGCTTTTATATGGTGCCACCAGGGGATTATGACAGCAGTCATGAACTGTCCACGGAAGTAGTGCATGACGGAACTTATTCCCATAAGGCTTGGATTCTTTCGGCCCGGGCGGCAAACAACGATGGCGCTATCTACCTGCCGCATCGGGCCTATCCGACTATCCAGCTTTACAAGACGTCAGATGGCCGCTTCGTGACACCCTGCCTGGTCAGCTTTTGGGCTTACCTGGATATGGCTTTGGTCGACAAACCGGCGGGTTCTATCGATGATTGGTTTAGCTTTGCCACCCTGAGTCCGGACGACAGCGATAACTGGGTCCGGACGGTGGTAGTCAATATCACGCCCGATGGTTATCTGCGCTTGGTGCATGTGCCCGATCAAGGCGAGCAAGAGTACATCTTTCAAGCCAGCACCGAAAATGATCCAGCTGGTTCAAAGCAGTATCCCTACCGGCAATGGGTAAAGATTGATATATTCATCGACTTTTCGGCCAGTGGCGGCTACGCCAAGCTGTGGCAGAATGGCGTCTTGACCTCGCATGCCTGGGTGAATGGGGGCAACGGCACCCTGGCCCAAGCCCACTTTGGCTTGTACGCCGCCGCGGCCGTACCGTCCGGTGCCGTCTATAACGACCAGCTGTCCATCATGGAAATTTCGGATGAAGCTGCTGCTTTGCAACTCATAGAGTAATAGGAAATTATAACCACTGAATTCTAGCAAAACTCGCTTTTTGGGAGTCTTCGCGCATCCTGATGACGAATTCGCGATTGCCGGACTGATTAGGAAAGCCCTGTCTTGTGGCGTGGAAGTTCATCTCGTTACCGCTACTCGTGGAGAAGCCGGCAGAATCCAGAATGAGAAAAAGCTGCTGTTAGGAAAAATGGGTCCAGCTGATATTCGAGTCGCGGAATCTATCGATTCATGTAAGCAACTCAAAGTAACCCAGTCTTACTTTTTAGGGCTACCTGATGGAGCGTCAGAGAATTAGGATTACAGTCAGGCAACCCAAGGGCTTTTAGATATTATTGATCAGGTTCAACCGACGCAGGTTTTGGCTTTGGCTGGAATGGATTCAATGGGCATCCTGATCACATTGCTGTGTCTGGAATTGCAGCTGAGGCTTGCAGATTGCATGTTATTGCCTTAACCAATGATGAATTACAGACTGAAATGGCATTATTAAATATTTATCGGAGTCAATTCCCGGACGCTAATAATCTGTATTTCAGGCTTCCTAAGCATGTTCTGAGAATGGTATCAAGATATGAATGCTATTACGAAGTGAACGGGAAATCACTGGCTGCGTTAATAATTCCGGGTTTGAGTCATATTTCAGGGCTTGGATGGAATAGTAGCGTAACGTAAGGCCCTATAAAATCCGTTTTTGCAATCGCCTCAACCGGATAGCCTATCTTGCCTTCGCGCGAGGGATCGGAGCAGAAAGCCCGCAGGTTGCGCCAGTCTCTGGCGGCCAGAGACTGGCGTGGCCGAGGACTTGGCGCGCAGAGCCCGACGGCGGGCGTCAGCCCGGCGGCGCGCCCCTAATGGGCACTTTCAAGGCGGACTCTTGCATATATGATTCTTTGTATTGTAGTATGCGATCCATGGTTACTACCTATTCGGTAGTGATTAACGGATGGGAGCTGCCCGGTTGAAATACTTGGCGCTTTTGAGTATTATCTCTTGCATTTCCTTGAAAATGATGTAGTTTAGCGCAAGGTTTGCGCTCTGCGAGGGTGCTCGCGCTGCATCGCGGCTTTTTAGTCATGCCGGGGGGCCGTTGCGGGCTTTTTGGCGGCAGTCCAATTCCGTATGTCTAATATGGAAGATACGGTTCAAATACGAGGTACTACATGCTTTCTCTTGGTATTAACATCGGTTCATCGAGCCTGAAAATGGTTCTGGTCGAGGATGGCAAGGTCGTTTGGCAAGCGGTGACGCCGCACGAGGGCGATTTCAACGCCGCGGTGCGCAATACGCTCAACCAGCGCGCCATTCCCGAGGGGACGCCGGTGCTGGTAACCGGCAACGAGGGTCGCTTCCTGTTTAACGCCGCCGGCACCCTGGAGCCGCTCTGCGTCGAGGAGGCCCTGCGCGCCATCAACGTCAAGGCCGACGCCGTGGTCAGCATGGGCGGCGAGGACCTGATCGTCTATTCGCTGGACGCCAATTCCAAGATCATCAACAATTTCTCCGGCAACAAGTGCGCCTCCGGCACCGGCGAGTTCCTGAAGCAGCAGCTGGGCCGCATGGACATGAACCTGGCCGACATCGAGAAGGTACCGAACTCCGCCAAGGTGCTGTCGCTGTCCACCCGTTGCTCGGTGTTCATGAAGAGCGACTGTACGCACCGCTTGAACAAGCGCGAGGCTTCCAAGGACGACATCGTGCTGTCGCTGTCCGACGTCATGGCCACCAAGGTGGTGGATTTCCTGAAGCGAGCCAAGGTGACCAAGGGCACGGTGGTGCTGACCGGCGGCGTGACGCTGAACCGGCATATCGTGCGCTTTATCCGCGACAAGGCGCCGGGCATCAACTTTATCGTGCCCGAGACGGCTTCCGTCTTTGAGGCTTACGGCGCGGCCATTTTCGCCGCCCATTCCGGCTCGCCCCTGCCGTCGGTCGACAAGTTGCTCAAGCTGAACACCGTGCGCTTCGATACCTTGCCCGACCTCAAGAAGTGGAAGGACAAGGTGCGCTTCTTCCAGAAGTCCGACGCCAAGGTGGTGGCCGGCCGCGAATACCTGTTGGGCGTGGACGGCGGATCCACCACTACCAAAGCCTGCCTGATCGACGCCCTGACCGACGAGGTGGTGGCCAGCCACTACGGCCGCACCCACGGTGACCCGGTTAAGGCCCTAAAAGAATGCCTGCGCGTCATCCAGGACAAGGTCAAGGCCGACACCGGCGGCGGCGACATCAAGATCAGCCTTTGCGCCACTACCGGCAGCTCGCGCGAGATTCTGGGCGTCTACCTGGAAACTCCCGGCGTTTACAACGAGATCATCGCCCACGCCGTGGGCACCACCTTCTTTGACCCGGGCGTGGAGACCATCTTCGAGATCGGCGGCCAGGACGCCAAGTACGTGCTGCTGAAAAACGGCGTGCCGATCGACTATGCCATGAACGAGGCCTGCTCGGCCGGCACGGGCTCCTTCCTGGAGGAGTCGGCCGCCGGCGACCTGTCCATCCATAGCGCCAAGGACATCGGCCCGATCGCCCTCCAGGCCGACGCGCCGCTCAAGTTCGGCGAGCACTGCTCGGCCTTCATCAACTCCGACATCCGCAAGGCCGTCCAGCAGGGCGCCACGAAAGAAAATATCACCGCCGGCATCGTCGTCTCCATCGTCGCCAACTACCTCAACCGCGTGGTGGGCAACCGCACCATCGGCGGCAAGGTCTTCCTGCAGGGCGGCGTGGCCCTGAACAGCGCTTTGCCGCTGGCCTTTGCCATGATGCTGGACAAGGAAATCCTGGTGCCGCCGTCGCCCGAGCTGATGGGCTGCTTCGGCGTGGCGCTGCTGGCCAAGAAGAAGCATGCCGAGGGCCTGCTGGAAAAGACGACCATCGTCATCGAGGATTTGCTCAAGAACGAGATCGAGTACGAGCGCGTCTTTACCTGCAAGGCCTGCGACAACTTCTGTTCCATTCAGGTGCTGAAGGTGAACGGACATTCCTACATGTTCGGCGGCCGCTGCAACAAGTACACCAACATGCGCAAGTCGGTGAAGGACGTGCCGGTCTTCGACTATATCGAGAAGCGCCAGCAGCTGTTGTTCGTGGACTGCGCCGCCGACCCGGCTGCCTTCCAGGCCAAGCGCGACTTCAGTATCGGCATTCCGCGCGCCTTCTCCACCCACACCCTGTACCCGCTCTATTCCTGGTTTTTCCACGAGCTGGGCATCAAGACCATTTTGTCCACCGAGGTGGCGCACGCCGGCGTGGCTCGGGCCGAGAGCACCTACTGCTTCCCGGCCGAGATCGCCCACGGCGCCGTCCAGGACTGCCTGGACAAGGGCGCCGACTACGTGCTGGTGCCGCACTTCCGCGACATGCCCAGCTACGAGACCGACGTCCACGCCAATTTCTGCCCTATCACCCAGGGTCTGCCCTACTACATCAAGAAGGCCTTCCCCGAACTGCCCGAGAACAAGCTCCTGCCGCTGGTGGTCAGCTTTAAGTTTGGCGACAAGAAGGCCCTGGAGCACTTCCAGGATTTCGGCCGCCTGCTGAATATCGGCGAAGCCGAGATCGAGCGCGCTTTCGAGCTGGCCCTGGCCAAACAGAACGAGTTCTTCGTCAAGGCCCACGCCCTGGGCAAGCAGGCGCTCGAGGATGCCCGCAAGGCCGACCGGCCGGTCATCGCCGTGCTGGGCCGGCCCTACAACGCCTTTACCGCCGAGGCCAACATGGGTATCCCGCGCAAGTTCACCACCCGCGGCTACTCGGTGATTCCCTTCGATATCCTGCCTTATGGCGACTCGGAAATCTTCCCTAACATGTACTGGTACTACGGCCAGCAGGATATGAAGGCCGCCGAGCTCTTGAAGGACGAACCGAATATTTATGTTACCTTCATCACCAACTTCTCGTGCGCGCCGGATTCCTTCATCCTGCACTACGTCAAGTGGCTGATGGGCCAGAAGCCCTTCCTGGTGCTGGAGCTGGACTCGCATTCGGCCGACGCCGGCATCGACACCCGCGTCGAGGCCTTCCTGGACATCATCGACGGCTACCGCGCCAAGAAGGCCGAGATCGAGGCCGAGCGCTACGACAACGGCTGGAAGTTCGAGCAGCACGGCCCGGACGGGCTGGCGGTGCGTAACTCCAAGACCGGCGAGATGCGGCCGATCCGCAACAACAAGCGCGTCAAGATCCTGTTGTCCAACATGGGCAACATCGCCACCGAGTTCATGGCCGCCACCCTGCGCGGCATTGGCATGAACGCCGAGGCTCTGCCGCTGGCCACCAACAAGACCATCCAGGTGGCGCGCTCGCACGCCTCGGGCAAGGAATGCGTCCCCAGCCACCTGGTGCTGGGCAGTGCCCTGCAGTATTTCTCCTCCGAGAAGTACCGCAAGGACGAGCTGTACCTGCTGTTCGTACCCATCACCACTGGACCCTGCCGCACCGGCCAGTATTTCGTCTACTACGAAAACCTGTTCCGCGACATGCGCCTGGAGAACGTGGTGGTCTTTACCTTGTCGGCCGACAATTCCTATACCGAGCTGGGCCCGCGCTTCGCCAAGGATATGTGGCGCGGCCTGGTGGTGTCCGACTACATGAAGGACATTCAGACCAGCCTCAAGGCCACCGCCGAGAATCCGGTCGACGCTCTCGACAAGTTCGATCGCTCTTGGTACAAGATGATGGACGTGGTGGAGAAGAATCCCGACGCCCTGATGGGCGAGCTGGAGCGCATCGTCCTAGATGTCAAGAAGATTCCGCTCAAGCGCCGGGTGGTCGACCTGCCCAAGGTGCTGGTGGTGGGCGAGATTTACGTCCGGCGCGACGACTTCGCGGTCGGCGAGCTGACTGACCTGATGAGCGCCCGCGGCATCGTGGTCAAGGTGTCTGGCATCGCCGAGTGGATCCATTACCTGGACTTCGTGCGCGAGTACGACCTGACCAAGCGCTATCAGCTGGTGCCGCCGGTGCTACGCTGGTTTAGTAAGCCGGCCCGCGCCTTGTCCAAGTTGCGTCTCGAGGAATGGTGGAAACACCAGGTGGAGAAGAAGGTCAAGAAGATACTGGGCAGTACCGGCCTAATTCCGGAGGCGCCGCACGACATGCGCCGCATCATGGAGAACACCCAGAAGCACTTCGTCAGCCACGAGCTGAACTCGGAGATCGCGGTGTCCACCGGCGTGGCGGCCACCGCCATGGAGGAAGGTTTCTCCGGCATTGTCAACATCTCGCCCTTCGCCTGCCTGATCGGCCGCGTCATCGAGGGTATCTTCACTCCCTGGGCGCGTGAGCAGAACTATCCGACCATCTCGGTGGAGATCGACGGCAACCTGTTGCCGCCGAGCATCATCAACAAGCTGAACATCTTCATGGTCAACGTGCTGCGCTTCAAGGGCGAGCACAAGCTGGCCGACCTGATCGACGCCGTCGGCGCCACCCAGCACGCCGACCTGTTCTTGCAGGACAAGGACGCCGCGCCGCACAGCTGCGAGGACTGCAACATCGGCTGTGAGGGCTGCGGCAAGTAACTCGTCGGCATTACCTGAATCAAGTGAGCCCCCGTTGGTATGAGCCGGCGGGCTCGGCCCGGACGGAGGTTCCCGATGGGTTTAATTATCGCGCGTGGACTGAGCCGCATCTGGCGGCTGGGTGGCCTGGTCGCCTTGCTCGTCAGCCTGAGCGCCTGCTGGCCAATGAGCTACACCGAATACCGGCCGGTCTATCAGGACATGGCTGTTTTCCGGGTGGCCGGCAGCATCCAGGCCCTGGCCTGGACCGAAGCTCCAAAAGGTGAGATTTTCGGCAAGATCGGGTTGTCCGCCGACCGGGAATTTCTGTTCGTCAACGAGCGCAACCACGGCATCAGGGTAGCCTACATCGGCAATCCGGCCAATCCGGCCTGGATCGGCTTCATCGAGATTCCCGGCAACACCGATCTGGTGGCCCTGGAGCTGGACGGCCGGCAATTCCTGTATGTCGATAGTTTCATCGACCTGGTGGTGCTGGAGTTGACCCTGCCGCCGGACGGCGTCGGCCAGCTGGCCGCGGTGGAGCGTCACCGCATCGAGCGGGCCTTCCCGCAGAATCAGTTCCAGATCGACCAGCCCGAGCAGGTCTGGCCTTACTGGACCGCCACGGACGGAGACGGACCCGACCAGATCGTGGTCGGCTACACCAGTCAGGAGAAGTTCAGCATGGTACCGCTGGGAATCATGGTAGATCCCGTCATGGACATTGGCAACCAGGCCGGGGCGGTCGGCTCGATGGCCCGCTTTGCCCTCTACTCGCCGCCGCTATCCGCCGGCGCTGACTGGTACCTGTATACGGTCGACTCGTCCACCCTGCGCGGCTTTACCATCGAAGCGCTGGACGCCACCGACCTCGGTCAGCCGGTCGTCGCTTTTCAGACTTCCATCGGCTGGCAGATCGAGACCATTTTCCCCTATGCCGACCAGCTGTTCATCGGTTCCGAATCCGCCATGTACATCTACGGGCTATCCGGTGGCGCCGCTTCGCCCACCTCGCCCGGGCAGTTGTCCACGCTGGTGCACTTTACGGCGCGCGATCCGGTGGTGGTTGGCCCGGTTGGCGCCGGGGCTTTGGACACGGCCTTCGTAACCCTGCGCGCCGAGGCTGGCTGGGGCGAGAACCTGCTGCTGGCCATCGATGTCAGCGATCCGGCCCTGCCGGTCGAACTAACACGCCGCCTGATGTACAATCCGCACGGGCTGAGTCTGTACGACGTCGACACGCTGTTTGTCTGCGAGGGCACTGGCGGCATCAAGGAAATCACGGTAAGCCAGGTGCGCGACGTCGAGGCCGACCTGGAAGTCCGTCTGGGCAGCCGCAGCCTGGTGGACGATTTTGAAACCTACGACATCATTCCCGGTCCTGTGGTGCAGATTGCGGTGGGGCCGTCCGAGGTTCGCCTGTATTCGTATGATGCCGACACGCCGCAACTGGTAGAGCTGGGGCGTTTGGCTTTCTGAACTATTGACCAACTGACCTTCCGACCAGCGTGGCTGTGGCTCAGCTTTCCGGCTGGCCGCCGCTGCGGCCTTTTATCGCCTGCCAGAGCGCCTCATTGACTGGTGCCGCCAGACCGTGGCGTCTGGCCAGGCGGGCGATGGCGCCGTTTAACCAATCAATTTCAGTCGGCCGGCCGGCCTTGAGGTCGGTCAGTAGCGAGCACTCGTTGTCGGCGGTGGCTTGGCAGGTCTGCCGCACCTTGTCGCACAGGGGGGCCGCCGGCAGGCTGAGGCCTTCGGCCGCCGCCACCGCGATGGCCTCGTCGATGATAGCTTCGGCCTGCTGGGCGAAGCCGGCCTGGGCGGGCACTAGGCCGTTGCGGATGCCGGCCAGGGCGGCCAGCGGGTTGATGACGGCGTTGACGATGGCCTTGGTCCATTGCTGGCGACGGCTGTCGGCCGCCAGTTCGGTTGGCAGACCGGCCGCATTCAACAAGGCGGCCAGTTGCGCGATTAAATCGTCTGCCGGCGGCGCCAAGACTGGCAGTAGGCTGGGTCCGAGGCCGGCCACTCGCAGGTTGGCCGGACCCAGCCGCGCTGCCCCGGCGTAGGTGACGGCTACGGCCACATTGGCGGCGGGCAGCAGCCGGCGGAAGGGCGCCTCAGCCTCCAGGCCGTTCATCAGGGAGAGCAGTAGCGGCAGGGGTGGACCGTCAGCTGGCAGGCTGGCCCAGGCTGCTGCCAGGTTAGCGGCGGCGGCTTCGGCCTGGTAGGCCTTGACGCAGATCAGCACCACGTCGCAGGTAGCCAAATCAGCTGGTTGCGTCGTGGCCCGCAGTGGCACCGTTTCCCTGGTGGCGGTGGCATTGGCACTGGCTTGGGGTGTGGCGTAGGCTAGGTGGACGCCGGCGCGCAGGCCGTCGGCCGCGGCCGGGCTGCGCGTCAGGCAAAGCGGGTCTGCCCCGGCCAGCGTAAGGCGGCTGGCGAAGAGTAAGCCGATGGCGCCGCTGCCCAGTATGCCGATTTTCATAACTTTATCATGGACGATAGCCGGGCCGCGGTCAAGTCGGTGCCTAATGCGCTTGCCATCAGCTACCCCGGCGGCTATAGTTGGCGACGGGGTTGCAGCCACTAGTCTGACGGTGATGGCAGCCGGCGAAAGGAGCTGACATGGGTCTGTTTGGCAAGAAAAAAGCGCTGGATTTTGACATGGTTACCACTAAGGGCGGCGATGGCGGCAAGAGCGCGCTGTACTCGGGCGAGTTCTTCTCCAAGGACGATATCCACTTCCGGGTGTTGGGCGATATCGACGAGCTGAATTCCTGGCTAGGCGTTACCCGACAGGCGCGCCAGCTGGACGGCAAGGCGGGCTTGCCAGCCAGCATGACGCAGCAACTGCACGATGTCCAACAGCTGCTCTACCGCCTGATGAGCGTCGTGGCCACCCTCCCGTCCAACGTCGCGGTTTACGCCACCCTCAAACCTCTGCTTGAGACCGACGTGATCGAGCTTGAGCACTATCAGCGCGCCTGGCTGGGGGCGACGCCCATCGAAGCGCGCTTCGTTATCCCTGGCGAAGTGAATCTGGCCTCTGCCCAGCTGGACTACGCCCGGGCCCTGGCCCGGCGCTGCGAACGTTCGTTGGTCGATTTCATCCGCCAGGTTGGCGGGGCCCAGTCCAACGCGACCGATTTGTACGTCGGCCAGAAGTACTTGAACCGCCTGTCCGACTATCTGTTTGTGCTCGCCCGTCATACAGAGCTATAGCGGGCGAGCCTGCCGAGACTCAGTCGTTAAGCAGGCTGAGCGGCTGCCCAGTGGAGTCCAGGGCGTCGCGATAGAGGCTGCCTTCCGGGTCGACCTTGCTGCGGTGCTCCACCACGGCCGGCGTGGGCAGGTGGACGAACTTGTTGTTCACCATGCCCACCAGCAGGCGGGTCTTGCCGGCCATGGCGGCGTGCACGGCGTTGGCGCCGAGGCGTTCGCAGTAGACCGAGTCGGTCGGACTGGCCGTCGCGCTGCGGATGATGTAGCTGGGGTCGATGTACTTGAGATTGATCGGCAAGCCCTTGGCCTTGAAATGCGCGGTTATTATTTCTTTCAGAAAGCTGCCGATGTCGCCCAGTTTTGAGTTGCCCGAGGCGTCCTCTCCGGCGGCGCTGACCAAGTCCTGGCCGGCGCCTTCCGCCACCACGATGACGGCGTGGTTGCGCTTGGCCAAGCGTTCCTCTAGGCGGGTCAGTAGGCCTTTGGGGCCATCCAGGTCGAATTGCACTTCGGGAATGAGCACGAAATTGGCCTCGTGGGTGGCCAAGGCAGTGTGTACCGCGATGAAGCCGGAATCGCGGCCCATCACTTTAACCAGGCCGACGCCGTTCATGGCCGATTGGGCCTCGGCGTGGGCGGCCGATACCGCCTCGGCGGCCTTTTCGACCGCCGTCTCGAAGCCGAAGGAGCGGTCGATGTATAACAGGTCGTTATCGATGGTCTTGGGGATGCCGACTACCGCCACCTTGAGGCTCCGGCGCTCCAGCTCGTCAGCGATGGCCAGCGAGCCCTTCTGGGTGCCGTCGCCGCCGACGGTGAACAGCATGTTCAGGTTTAGCCGCTCGATGGCGTCGGCGATCTCGGCCGTGCGCTCGCCCCCGCCGCGCGAGGTGCCCAGTACCGTGCCGCCGATTTTATGGATGTCGTCTACGACGTCCGGGTTCAGGGTCATGAGGGGCAGGGCGAATTCCGGCAGGAAGCCATGGTAGCCGTATCGGATGCCGGAGATGCGGCGCACGCCGTAGCGGTTCCAGAGGGCTCGTACCACGGAACGGACGACGTCGTTGAGCCCAGGGCAGAGCCCGCCGCAGGTGACGATACCGGCGTGGACATGCGCCGGGTTGAAGTATATTTGGGCGCGCGGCCCGGCCTTCTCCAGCAAGACGGCTTCGGTGGTGGCGCTCTCTTCCCCGATTTTGACGCCGGGAACGGTCAGACGGCCTTTCAGCCAGCGTTGTCGGTCATCGTCGTGGACGTAGTTGGCCAGATTGTCGCCGTAAGTATTAGATAATTGCATAGGTGAGGCAATGGCGCGCGGCCCCAGGCTGGTGACGGTAAAGTGTTCTTTTCCGAGCATGATCTACTCCCTGTGCAGGTGGTGTGCCGTTTGGCAGTGTCAGTATAACGGCTGCGGCAGTGGAATGCCAGCCTGTTGCGGTAGTGGACCGTATGGTCAGCCTATAAATTGGGATACCCGGTTTGACAAAACGGCTGTCATGTAGGATGATTAGTGGTCGCCGCATCGCCTTTTGGGCCTTCCCGGAGCAGGTATGCACGCTATAAAAAATTGGGTTAAAACAGTGTCTTTCATTTTGGTGCTGACCGTGTCTGGCTGGCCAGCGGCGGCGCTAGAAAACTTGCGGCCGGTACTGGATATTACCAATGGCGATAATCGTTTGCCCTTGGCCCAATACGTCGTCATGGCGACCCTCGACCCGGACGGCGCCATGACGGCTGCCCAGGCGCTGACTTTGCCGGCCGAGCGCTGGCGGCTGGCCCCGCAGGGTCTGCGCTTCGGGTACACGGCCGATACCGTCTGGCTGCGCTTCGAGGCGACGCGCCATACAACCAACCCGATGGCCGTGCTGGCTGAGCGTAAAAGCATCGACTTGTTCGAGGTTTTCCAAGTGGACGGGGAGGGGCTGATCCGGTCGCTCGGGCGCCATGGCTGGGCCAGTGGGCCGCTTAAATCGGCGGTCGGGCGGAACCTCAGCTTTCCGGCCATCGCCATCAACCTGCCGGTGGGTGGGCCGGTAACCCTTTTGGTGCGCATGCACTCCTCTACCGCCCTGAACCCCCGTTTCGAGTTGCTCGGTACCGATCGCTTGCTGGTGGAGATCCGCTCCGCCAGCCTGTTACAGGGCATGGCTAGTGGCTTCGCGGCCATGTTGCTGATCTTCGCCCTGGTGACGGTCTTGGCCGTGCCGCGCATCGAGTTCCTGCTGTTCCTGGCTTTCGCCATCCTGTCGTCGTTGATGGCCGCTTATTTTACCGGCCTGGCCTCGTCTTGGTTCTGGCCGGGTTCGACCAGGCTGACGCCGCTACTGGGCCGTTTCCTAGCGCCGCTGTTCGCCGTGGTCAGCCTGGAATTCTGCCGCTGCCTGCTGGGGATCGATCGGTCGCGGCGCGGGCTGTACGGCTTCATGGCGGTGCTGCGGGTGGTCTTTGTGGTCCAGCTGCTGGCGGTCGGTCTGCTACCCGGCCATCTGGCCTTTCGGCTGTCGGCTATGATGTCGATCCTGGTGTATCCGCTGTTCATCGTGCTCCTGGCGCTGGCGACCGTGGCGCGGCTCAAGAATGCCCGGCCAGCGATGGTGGCCTGGTTTTTCTTCATCGGTGCCATGGTAGTGCAGGCCCTCTATAATACCAACCTGGTGATGGCGGCCTGGGTGGAGCGCTATAACCTGATCATCGTCCTGGTTGGTACCTTGTTGCAGAACGGCATCCTGGGGGCGACCATCGTCCGGCGTGCTGAGGTAGCCTTTTCCAGCGAGCGCATCAAGCGCCAGAGCGCTGAGCAGCAGGTTGCGCAGGCGCGGGAGCAGATCGTTATCGCCGAGCGCATGAGCAATCTGGCCACCTTAGTGAGCAGTGTTTCCCACGAACTGGGCACGCCGCTGGGTATCGGCGTGACGCTCGGCTCGGAGTTGTGCGCGCGCAGCAGCCAACTGGCCAAGCAATGCCAGTCCGGCGAACTGACCCAGGCTGGCTTCGACGAGTACCTGGAAATGGTGCGCGATTCCGGCGAACTGTTGGAAAACAACATGCGTCGGGCTAGCGAGCTGATTAACGGCTTTAAGCAGTTGGCGGTCGACCAATCACGTCTGCAGGCTCGGGAGCTGGACGTCAGCCACTACCTGCGTCAGCTGGTCCGCAGCCTGCAGCCGCGCTACAAGCATAGCCCCAATCACCTGCAGGCCAGCATCGCCGACGGTCTGGCGTTGCTGACCGTGCCCGGTTACCTGGCGCAGGTCCTGACCAACCTGATCAACAATGCCTTCGACCACGGCTTGCTGGGACTCGAGAACGGCGTCGTCCGCCTGCAGGCCGAATGGCCGGATCAAGCCGCGGCCAGGCTTCCGCCCGGACAACGTGCCATCCGCCTGGTGGTTAGCGACAACGGGCGCGGTATTCCCCTTGAGCTGCAGGCGCGCGTCTTCGAGCAGTTTTTCACCACCGCAGCCGACCGCGGCGGCACTGGCCTCGGTTTGCCGATCGCGCGCGGTTTGATGACCGAGAAACTGAACGGCCGCCTGGAAATGCGCAGCACGCCGGGGCAGGGCACCAGCTTTGAGCTACTGCTGCATGATCTGCCGCCATCCCTTCGGGAGGCGTAGCCGCCCACCGGGCTTAGTTCAAGCCCCGGGTCTTTTCGTGCGAGGTGACCATGCCGCGAATCAGGGCCGAGGAGAAGCCGTTGAACTCCATCTCGATCAGGCCGGCGATGGTTGAGCCCTGAGGCGTGGTGACACGGTCGATCTCGATTTCAGGGTGGGCCGACTCTTCAAGGACCAGACCGGCGGCGCCGAGGGCTACCTGGGCGGCTACCGGCAAGGCTTCTTCGGGGTGGAAGCCGATCTGGGTGCCACCCTGGGCGGCCGCCCGGATGGCGCGCAGGAAGAAGGCGGTGCTGCAGGCGCACAACACGGTGGCGGCCATCATCTGGCTTTCCTGGATCGGCATGGTCCGGCCGATGCGGTCGAACAGCTCGATTACCTCCCGGAAAGCGGCCAGGTCGGCCGGGGTTTCGGCCGTAGCGTCCTTGGCCACCGCCGTCATCGACTGGCCGATGGCGGCGGCGATGTTCGGCATGACTCGGACGATGGGTGCGCTGGTGTTTAGCTGGAGGCGCAGGGTGGCGATGCTGACCGACGAGACAGCGGACACGATCAGCTGGTCGGGGCGCACTAAGTGGGTTATCGAGGCATTGAGGGCGGCCACCTGCCCGGGGGTGACGGCCAGGATCAGGCAGCTGGCCCGGCCGATGGCCTCGTCCGGGGATAGGCAGGCATTAAAACCGGCTTGCTGGAGCGCGGCTTGGTGCTCGGGGCGGCGTACCAGTAGCTGGATCGACTGGCCGTCGAAGCCGGCCTTGGTAAAACCCTTGGCCAGGGCGGTGCCGATGTTGCCGGCGCCGAGGATGGCGATTGATTGCATCTTGAACCTCCCGCGATCGAGCCGCCGTCCTGCGAAAGCGCCGGACGACAGCGACCGATGCGCTGCCAGTCTATCAGAGGCCGGTGGTTTTGGACACCGGTTGTCTAGCAGGTTGTTGAAAAAGCCGGTTGCTTTCTCAACAACCTTAACAATTCCTCGCATAGCTTGCGCTATGCTGCGTAATTGTACCGGCTTTTGAAGTGTTGAAAAGCCGCATTCGCGTTTTTCAACACCCTGCTAGGATGCCTGGTCGTCAGTTTTTGTATATCCTTAAAACTATATATATGGTATTGACTATTTAAATCGAAAATGGTATATATAGAACAACCTGAATAAAGGAGCCTGCCATGAAAAAGCTTTTAATTATAGGCGGCGTGGCCGCTGGCGCTACCGCCGCCGCCAAGGCCCGTCGCCTCGACGAGACAGCCGAAATAACCATCCTGGAAGCCGGTAACGACGTTTCGTTTGCCAACTGCGGCCTGCCTTACTATATCGGCGGCGACATTCAGTACCGCTCGTCGCTCATCCTGCAGAGCCCTGAGGCCTTCTGGGATCAGTACCGGGTGCGCGTCTACACCGGCACCGAGGCGCTGGCCATCGATCGTCAGGCCAAGAAGGTACTGGCCCGCCGTAAGGACGACGATACCACCGCCGAATACGCCTACGACAGCCTGATTCTGGCCCAGGGTGGCAAACCGATCGTGCCGGCCCTGCCTGGCGTTGACCGGCCTAACGTCTTTCAGCTCTGGACTCTCGACGACATGGACGCCATCGACAATTTCATCAAGCAGCGTCAGCCACGCCGCGCCGTCGTGGTCGGTGGCGGCTTCATCGGCCTGGAAATGGTCGAGGCTCTGGTGCAGCGCGGCTTGCGGGTCAGTGTGGTGGAACTGGCACCCCAGATCATGCCCAATTTAGAACTGGAGCTGGCCGGCTTCCTGACCAAGGAGCTCCAGGCCCACGGCGTCGAGCTGCATCTGGGCAAGGCCCTGGCCGGCATCGGCGACGGCAGCGTCAGCCTGAACGACGGCTCCAGCCTGCTAGCGGATTTGGTGCTGCTGTCGGTCGGCGTCAGGCCGACCCTGAATCTGGCCAAGGCGGCCGCTCTAGCCATCGGCCCCAGCGGCGCCCTGGTGGTCAACGACTACCTGCAAACCGAGGATCCGGCTATTTTCGCGGCCGGCGACATGGTCGAGATCAGTCATCGGCTGCACGGCAAGAAGCTGCGCGTGCCGCTGGCCGGCCCGGCCAACCGCCAGGGCCGCATCGTGGCCGTCAACGCCCTGGGTGGGCGCCAGGCCTACCATGGCACCACCATTACCTCCATCGTCAAGCTGTTCGACGCCCAGGCCGGCTCCACCGGTCTGTCGGTGGCCGCCGCCAAGGCCGCCGGCTTCGATGCCGAGGCGGTGGTGACGCACAAGGTGAACCATACTTACTATTATCCGGGCGCCACGCCGGTCAGCCTGATGTTGGTCTACGACAAGGCCAGCGGCCGGGTGCTCGGCGCCCAGGCGGCTGGTTTCGACGGGGTCGACAAGCGGCTCGACGTGATGGCCACCGCCCTGGTGGGCCAGCTGACTATCGACGACTTGGCCGAGCTCGACCTGGCTTATGCGCCGCCCTTCAACAGCCCCAACGGTCCAGTGAACATGGCCGCCTTCACCGCCCAGAACCGCCGCTCCGGCTTCAGCCCGGCCTTGACCGCCGCCGAACTGGAAGCCTGGCTGGCCACCAAGCGGCCGCAGCTGCTGGATGTGCGCGACCCGATCCAGTACGCCAAGTGGCATCTGCCGGAGGCCGTCAACATCGGCCTGGGTCAGCTGCGCGACCAGTTGGGCCGCCTAGACTGCGCCAAGCCGCTACTGGTGTTGAGCGACGATGGCCAGAAGGGCCATCTGGCGACGCGCCTGCTGCTCGGCCGCGGCTTTAGCGAGGTGCGCAACCTGAGCGGTGGCCTGGTTAGCCTGGAGAATTACGCCCGGGCCGGCGGGCTCAAACAGCTGGCGCTGGCCTTGCCGTCGGTCGAGGCCAAAGCCACAGCCCAGGCCGGAGCAGCGGCGGCGAGTGGCGCCGCGCCGGTGGCGCCGACAACGCTAGCGGCTGCCAAGCCGGCTGCCGCCAAGCCGGCCGCTGGTTCCCTGGTCATCGACGTGCGCACCCCCGGCGAATTCCGCTCTGGCGCCTTCCCGGGGGCCATCAATATCCCGCTCGATGACCTGCCGGACCGCGCTGGCGAACTGGCCAAGGACCGCGACATCGTGCTGTACTGCGCCTCTGGGGCCCGCAGCGCCTACGGCCAGCGCATCCTGCGCCAGCTGGGCTTCAGCCGGGTGCGCAACGCCGGCGGCTTGGCCGATATCATGGCCGAGGTTTGAGGCTGACTGGGTTTTGGCTTGACCTGGCGGCCGAGTTGCGCTAAATTCAGGCTGTTGCCAGCGAATCGCTGGATGAGGCTCGGTGGCCGCCTGGTCGCCCTGATCACCTGCAGATTCGCGTCAGGCAATTATCTTTAGCAAGTCTCCAGGAAGGACTCGACCCAGCGTGGCGGGTACCGGCGTACGGACTTGGGTAAAAACCGGTTGCGTACCGCTCCTTTCTGCGAGCGGGAGACTGTATGTTCACCATTCCCGATTTCAAGGCTGCCAAGCAGGCCGGGCGGCGCATCGCCATGCTCACTTGCTACGACGTCAGCACCGCCGCCATCCTCGAGGAGGCCGGCATCGACGCCGTGCTGGTCGGCGACAGCGTCGCCATGGTAGTGCACGGCCAGCCATCCACCACCACCGCCACCCTCGACATGCTCGAAGCCCACGTCCGGGCCGTCCGCAACGGCGCGCCAAACCTTTGCGTGGTAGCCGACATGCCGTTTTTAACCACCCGACGCGGCCTGCGTGAGGGCGTCGACGCCGCCGCAACTCTGATTCGGGCCGGCGCTAACGCCGTCAAGATCGAAGGTATCACCGGGCACGAGGAGTTGATTCCAGCCCTGGTCGGCGGTGGCGTGCCGGTGATGGGGCACTTGGGGCTGCTGCCGCAATCGGTCAACGTCCTGGGCGGCTACGCCAAACAGGGCAAGCTGGACAGCGAGGCCGAGCGCATCCTGGGCGAGGCAGTACGGCTGGAGGAGTTGGGCTGCTTCGCCATGGTGTTGGAGTGCATCCCGGCCAAGCTGGCCGGCCGCATTCAGGCTGCCGTTAGTATACCGACCATCGGCATCGGCGCCGGGCCAAGCTGCGACGGCCAGATCCTGGTCAGCAATGACTTGTTGGGTCTGACCGCCGGTTACGTGCCGGCCTTCGCCAAGCGCTACCTCAACGCCCACGACCTGTTCCGCCAGGCCTTCGGGCAGTATATCGCCGAGGTGCGCGACAGTTCCTTCCCTCCGGTCGGCGGCAAGACCGCCAAGGGGGAAATCGAGCAGGCCATGGAGGCTGAAACCAAGGCGCGCTGAGCCGGCTAGCTGAGCGCGGGTGGCTTACTGGTTCCGGCCGGCCTAGTGGCGCTGGCCGGCCTTGGCGCGTTTGCCGAGCACCGCGAGGCTCGCGGCGGTGTCGGGCCGGGCGGCCGGGCCCTCGGTTTCTGCCACGTCCAGCTTGCCGTCCTTGGCTCTGGCCAGCAATTGGAACAGGATGCCGATGCCGGCGTACAAGAGGATGGCGAAGATCAGCAGCACCGGGAAGCCGTTGTTGACCGAGATGATGCGGGCCAGGGTAGCGCCGACCACCGACAGGCCGCCGTTCATACCCCAGGCCCAGGGCAGCAGGTGCGGTCGGCTTTCCTGCAAGGCGTCCAGGCCGTTCGGGTAGGGCATTCCCATGAAGAAGGCCACCGGCGCGATGATCAGGGCCGAGATCAGGATGCGCACCGCCAGACTAGCGGCCCGGAAGTTAGCCAGGAAGGGATTCAGGCCGAAGATGTAGAAGAACAATCCGGCGCAGATGATCAGGCAGGCCACCGGAACCACCCACTGGCGGACGCGTTTAAAGCGGGTGCTGACGATGCTGCCAGTGGCCGACATAATCAGCATCAAGGTGATGACGATGCTGGCCGAGTAGGTCGGGTTGGACAGGAAAGCGCCCAGACGCTGGATGAGGAACAGCTCGATGAGCATGTAGGAGAGGCCGAGGGCGGCGAAGTAGGCGATAACGGTGCCGGTGCCTTTGCGGTTTTTGAACAGGCTCTTCCAGCGGCCGATGACCGGTATCAGGATGACTAAGAGGGCGAACAGACTGGCCTGCAGCAAAACGCCGAGCTGCATCAGGTAGCCCCATTCCTCGGAGATGTGCGGCAACTGGCGCAGGTAGGTCGGCAGCATGCCCAGTTTGAGGAAGCCGGAATAGTAAGGGCGGGAGTCGCGGATCGGCCGGATATCGAAGACGAATTCTTGTTCCAGGTAGGGGCCATTGCCTAGGAATAGCTCGGGGATGAAGGCTCGGTACATGTCGCCATTGGTGAACTGCTCGAATTCCTGGCTCTCGTCCATCGAGAAATGGGCTTGGTAGGCGCTGAGTAGTACGTCGATATCACGCACGCCCTGAACGCCGGCTGGCGAGTAGAGGGTCTCGAAGGATCGGCTGCGCACGAAGCGGTCCAAGGTCTGCACTTCCTCGACCGCAAAGGAGCCTTTCTTGACCAGGATGGTGCTGGTGGACAGGAAGAGGCCGAAGGAGTAGAGCGACTCGGCCGGCGCGGCAAAGCCGGCTTCTTCCATGGCGATGTTGATGGTATTAAGCAGGCGCAGCACGTTGCGCGGCGGGTTGAGCCGATCCCAGATGGTCAGCGACAGGATGCCGCCGTCGCGCAGCGAGGTGAAGTATTCCTTGAAGGCCTCCACCGTATAGCGGTAGTCTTCATGGACGGCGTAGCCGCCGGAATCGGACAGGCCGATCGAGTCGGTCAGGCTGATCTCTACCAAATCGAAGGCCGCCGGATGCGACACCGAGTAAGCCCGCGGATCGCCATTATGCACGTTGATGTCCGGCGAGACCAGCAAGTTGCCGGTAAAGCGCAACAGATTGGCGTCGGTAGTCAGGATGTGCAGTAACTCGTCGGAGGGCTCGGCGATGGTGATGGAGTTGGCGTTCTTGTAGCGGGCCATGTGCGCTGATAGGCCGCCGTTCAGGTTGACGAAGAAGGCGTCCGGCCGCTCGAGGATGGTGTATGGCGCAGCCATCGGCAGGTAGTCTAGATAGGCCCGTTCGTCGTCGCGCAGCTGACCCATGATTCCAATCGGGCCGGATCCGTCGATGTACAGGCCCCAGAAGGGCTGGGTGGGCAGGTTTTCGATGTTCAGGCCGGCATTGTCGGACAGGCCGGGCGCGAAGTGGAAGTACTTGGACGCGTAGACGTGGTACTCGCCGCCCGGACCGTAGGAATGGTGTACCAGCTTGGCGTCGGGGTACTTGCGCACATAGCTGATGGCCTTGAACTCGCTGATACGGATGGCGCCCCAGTTGAGGGCCAGGCCCAGGGCCAACACGAAGGCCCCCAACACGCCGAACAGCGGCAACCGACGGAAGCCGGACTTGCCGGAAATGTCATCGTGCGTCGCGCTGGCCAAGATGGCGCCGCAGGCGGCGATGACCATGATGGGTACCAAGAGCAGGCGGGGCGGGAAAAGGTACATGCAGATGATGATTACCAGCCCGCCCAGGCCGGAGCCGATCATATTCCAGAAGTAAAGTTGCTGGATGGCGTCGCGCAGTTTTATGAAGCAGACGCCGACGAAGGTGGCGGACACGAAGAATGGCACGCCGTAAATGACGAAGAACGCGCCGATGAACCACAGTTGCCGGCCGTCGGCGGCCAGGAAGACTGGGTTGAACGGCACCATCTGGGCGACGATGGTGGCCAGGGCCATCAGAAAGGGCAGGCTGGCGGCGCTGACCAACAGGATGGCGTCGGCATTGCGGTTGACCCAGTCGGATATAAAGGTCAGGATAATGCCCGACAGGCCAATGCCCAAGAGGGCGCTGGAGATGACGAGTGCGCCAAAATTGGACCAGCCGCCGATCGAAAAGATGCGCATCACATACAATTCGTAAGCTATGCTGCTGACGGAAACGCACAGTAGGGCCAGAAAAGAAAATTTTCGGTTCATAGTGCGGAGATTATACCGGTTTACCGGCGCTCGGGCAAGGCTCATAAGTATAGGTTGACAATAATTAAAGGCAGAATATATAATGCTTTAGTCTCACTTTTATCCAAAATGACACGTTTGTTTCCAGGTGAGTAGTTTTTACATCCAGAGGTAGTATGACAGATCAAGTTAAACCGAAGATTTCGCTACGGAGCGTTATTTTTCTGGCCATTGGGCTGTTCGCCGGCTTTGTGCTGGCAATGGTTATTCCCAAGTTGACCAACCAGACCGACGAGCGGGTTGCTTCATACGAAGAGGTTGCCACCGCCCAGGCCGTCCTTGAGGCCGCCGAGGTTCTGGCCAACCAGCCGATTCCGTCCAATGCCATCGCCCAGGTTGCCAACCAGCTGCCGGCCGACGGTTTCGACGGCGCCGGCCTGGCCGCTTCCATGCCGATTGACACCAAGGAACTGTGGCTGAGCTGGATGCAGTCCAACCGCACCGAGGATCCCACCTTTCTCGAGCAGCGTTGGGCTTTGGCCCAGGACTACATCCTTTCCAAGGAATTGAAGAGCGAAGCCGATGTCCGGGCCTTTCTGCTGACGCCGCGCGAATACTTTGTCCGCGACCGCAACCGCGGCTACGAGTACGCCGACACCTGGCTGCAGATCGGCTACGGCGCCACTATCACCGACCCGGATGTGGTGGCCATGATGACCTCTACCCTCCAGATCCAACCCGGCGAACGGGTGCTCGAGATCGGTACCGGTTCCGGTTACCAGAGCGCCTTTCTGTCGTCCCTGACCGACCAGGTCTACACCATCGAGATTATCCGCCCGCTGCAGGCCGAGACCGAGGAGTTGCTGACCCGCCTCTCTGAGGCTTATCCGGCCTACAACAACATCCACCGCCGTCTGGGCGATGGGTACTACGGCTGGGAAGACAGCGCCCCGTTTAATAAAATTATAGTAACCTGTTCGATTGACCATATCCCACCGCCCTTGCTGCGGCAGCTGGCTCCCAACGGCATCATGGTACTGCCGCTGGGCCCGCCTGGTCGCCAGTTCATCATGGAAGTCAAAAAGACGGCTAACGCCGATGGCACGTTCAGCCTGGCCCGACGCGATGTGTACAATGGTTTAGGGGTACGCTTCATTCCTTTCCTGGACGAGACCGGTAAATCTTATAGCGGTAGCGGCACCGAGGGCGGCGAATAATAGCCGCATGGGAAGCTCATGTTTGCCGCCAGGGAGTCGATACTTGAAGGTATATAGGAGTATGGCATGGTAGACAAACTATTGGCAAATCAGCGACCGGCGCGGCGTGGAAAATTTTACCGCGCTGCCGCACCGGATGCGCCGGCCCGCTTGCCACTTCGTTTTAAGAATAGCTTGACCGCCTTGGGGAAAAAGGCGGCTAGACTCCTGACTCCGTTTCTGGCGCGAGTTGGGGCGGCGACACGCCAATTTCTGTTGCGCCGGGTTTTGACCGGACGTACCTTGGCGGCCTTATTTATCATCTGCATCGTGTCGGCTTCGGTTGGCCTGGTTTATTTTGCCATCAACGCCGACGAGTTACCGGAGAGTAGCATCCGCGCGGTCATCCGTCGCCAGGCCAGCGAGCTGGAGTCGGACGACAACGCCCTGAGCGTCTTCATCCACCCCGAGGAAGTTCCAGTCGTCTCCTTTGACCTGCTTGGTTTCTCGACCAGCGGCGCGGGCTCCAGCGAGTATGACCGTTCCGAGGATATCGGCTATACGGTGCGGGCCGGCGAGACCCTGTCCGAGATTGCCCGCTCCTTCGGCCTGCAATGGACAGTACTCGGCTACTACAACCGCATTCCGAACGTCAACCGCATTCAGGCCGGCGTCAGCCTGCAGATTCCCTCCTACGAGAACGAGCAGAAGGCTGCCACCGAGCTGGCGGCCATGCCGGCGCAGCGAGCCCCCACCAGGCAGACCTCGGCCTTGTCGGTGCGCATCACCTACGAGAGCCAGTACAACCTCGGTTCGTACACCCGCGGGCTGGAGGCCAAGTTCCGGATCGTCGCCCCGCAGCCAGACAACCTGACTACCTACGAATGGGAATTCGGCGACGGCTCACGTTCCTCCCAAGCCAGCCCAATCTACAATTTCGTGCGGCCACGCACCTATTCGGTCCGGCTCACCGCCCGCGACCGCAATGGCAACATCTACAAGTCCAACCCGCTGTTCATCGATATTCCGCATCCGGACAGCGTGCCGGCCGACAATAATACCACCTACCTGACCTTCTCGTCGATGGAGGAGTATTTTGTCACCTCCGGCCGCATTACCAAGGTGCTGCGCTATTCCGACGTCGAATCGGCGCCGCTCGATTTCCTGGAGTCCGATCCCTACTTCACCAAGGTTCGCTTCACGGCGCCCGGTTTCCATGGCCTTGAGGTGGAGCACGTCGACGGCGAGATCGAGCGTTTCTCGATTTTCGTTAGCCCGGTACCGAGCAAGCACGTTGACGCGCCCGAAGAAAAGCTGAACTGGTACCGTACCCAGTTCAACACCGGCACCACTTCCAACTGTGGTCCGGCCTCGGTTTCCATGGCCATCGGTTGGGCCGGCGGCCAATACTTCCCGGTGGCCACGGTGCGCCAGCAGGTCGGCTGGACTGGAAACGGCGGCACCAACGTCGAGCAGCTGCTGCAGATCATCCGCGACCAAGGCGTCCGCCAGGCGACGATGCGACCGCTGCGTAGCGCCCAGGATATCCGCGAGGTTATCGACTCGGGCGCCATCGCCATCATCCTGTTTCATACCGGTGGCCTGAGCATCACCCAGAATTCATCGAGCGAGAACCTGTTCGACCGTTATTACAACGACGCCGTCGGGCACTACATCGTCATCAAGGGCTACTCGCTGGACGGGCGCTATTTCGTCACCTACGATCCGGTGCCCAGCGACTGGTCGACCAACAGCTTCCGCTACGGGGACGAGCTCAGCATGATCGGCCGCAACCGGTACTATGACATTGACAGCATTATGGGCTCGCTGCGCCGCAACGACATGATCGTGGTGCCACGGGCGCCGTAAAGCTGGTAGGCGCTTCGACGATAGCTAAAACGGGTGCAGAAAAACGGCGACAGCCCATTCAGGATGGCTGCCGCCGTTTTTGCGTCCGGGGCAGATGATCGTTCCCCGTCATTCCCGCTTGCGTTATACGGATATTCGGGCGATAATCGGGGTGACGCGCAGCCCCCGCTAGCCGGGGCAAGGGAGACAATACCATGACGGAAACGAAAGCGGGCTTCAAGCCCTACCTAGGCCTTACCTTCTTGATCGGCTTCGGCTTCTTTACCATGGGGCTGATGGACATCCTCTACGACACCTACGTGCCGATATTCCTGGCTCGCTTCATCGAGAAGAATTTCGTCATCGGCGGGCTGATGACCCTGGATAACCTCCTGGCTGTTTTCCTGATTCCCTTCGTGTCGCTGTGGTCGGACAATACCCGGACGCGCATCGGCCGTCGCATGCCCTTCATCGTCGTGCTGTTGCCACTGACGGCCCTTTGTTTTTCTCTGATACCCTACGCCGCCGCCCAGTCGCTTGGCGCGATCCTGCTGGTTATTTTCGGGTTGAATCTGGTCAAGCAATCGGTGCGCGGCCCGGTGGTAGCCCTGATGCCGGATACTATTCCCGGCGAGTTCCGCTCCGAGGCCAACGGCATCATTAACACCATGGGCGCGCTGGGCGCTATCATCAGCACCGTCGGCCTGGCCAGGTTGATGGACATGGATATCGTGCTGCCGATTCTAGGCCGGACCAAGGATACCATTCCCTTCCCTATCGCCGGAGTACTGGTGATTCTAGCCACGCTCCTGGTGTTTTCGTTTGTCCGCGAAAAGAACCATGACGAGAAGGCCAAGGCCGAACGTATCCCGCTGATGCGCTCCCTGAAGGCTATCGCCGGTGAGAAGGACAAGAGCGCGCTCTGGATCCTGATAGCCCTGTTCATGTGGTTCCTGGCCTACCAGGGTATCCTGCCCTTCCTCGGCAAGTTGTGTAAGGACGTCTTCGAGGTGACCCAGAACAGCAAGGCCGCCTTGCCCGCCTCCGTCGTCGCCATTGCCCAGACTCTGTTCGCCATTCCGTCCGGCTACGTAGCCCATCGCATCGGCCGGCGCAAGGCCATCCGCGGTTCTCTGTTGGTGCTGGCCGGGTTGCTCAGCGTCGTGGCCGTGCTGGCTAGTCCTTTGGCCGAACCGCTGGGGGTAGCGCTGCGCTTCAATATCCTACTGGGCACCATGTTCGTCTACGGCATTTTCTGGATTACCATTATCACCAATTCGTTCCCGATGCTTTGGCAGATGGCCACTTTCGGCACCATTGGTGTCTACACCGGTTTGTATTACACCTTTAGCCAGACGGCCGCCATCACGGCGCCGCCGCTGACCGGAGCCATCATCGACTTCATCGGTTACGCCGGTATCTTCGCCTTTGCGGCTTGCTGCATGTTGGCGGCCTTTTTCGTGATGTCCAAAGTGACTAGCGGCGAACCGGGCGACGATGCCAAGCGGATCGAGCCTCAGGCCAACAAGTCGAGGCCATAGCGCAGGGCCAGGAAAGCGACGCCTGAAGCCAGGCTTTGGGCGTACATCAGGCGGATGGCTTGGCCGATATGGGCTTCACGACATTCGCCGCCGCCGGCGTTCAGCCAGGGCTTGTCCGCCAGGCCTTCCGCGTAGTGGGTAGGCCCGCCCAGCCTCAGCCCGAAGGCTCCGGCGTAGGCCGCCTCTGGGTGGCCGGCGTTGGGGCTGGCGTGCTTGAGGCGATTAAGCGCCAAGCAGCGTAGGGCGGCCGGCAGCGATCCGCCGGCCAGCGGCGCGACCAGGCAGGCTAGCACTGCCGACAGCCTGGCTGGGAAAAAGTTGGCCACGTCGTCGGCCCGGGCCGGCACCAACCCGAAGTTTTCATAACGCTCATTGTGGTGGCCGAACATCGAGTCCATGGTATTGATGGCCCGGTAGACGAAGGCCGCCGCCGGCCCGAACAAGGCCGCCCAGAACAGGGGCGCGGCCACCCCATCAACCGAGCTCTCGGCCACGCTCTCCGCCGCGGCCCGGGCGCAGCCGGCGGCGTCCAGGCGGCTGACGTCGCGGCCGACGATCATGGCCAGGGCGGCCCGCGCCCGGTGGGGTTCGCCAGAGCCGTCCAGGCGGTCGCGGCGCAGGGCCCGCCGGACGCGGTTGGCGTGGCGGGCCAGGTCGGCCGGCGCGATCGACGCCCAGATGATAATAATATCACCGGCCAGGCCGGCAGCCGGGTGCAGGCTGCCCAGAAGCGCCGAGACTCCAGCGCTGAACGCGTAGGCGATGGCACAGACCGCCAGCCAGCAAGCCGCGCCGGCTAGCTTGAGTCGCCGGGCAGCCCGGTCCGTTGCTGCCGGATCTGGCTGGCTGTCTTTTTCTGGCGCGGCGAAGAGACGCCGGCCCAACTTTTCGCCTGCCGCCGCCAGCCGGCCCAGCAGGCGCACCGGGTGCCAGGCGAAGGCCGGGTCGCCGATCAGGCTGTCCAGCAGCAGGGCGCCGCCAATGGCGATGGCCAGATAGGCGGCCGGTGGGATGGTCGCCAGCATCATTCAATCAACCGCAGGATGGCCGCCATGTCGACGTTGGCCTCCACGCTTTCGGCCAGGCGGTCGAGCTCAAGGTCGAGGCCGGGGTTGCGGTGCACCGGCAGGGGTTCAAGGCCTTGACGGGCGCGCAGGCCGTTCAGGAAGGCGCGGCGGAATTCGTCGGCGTCAAAGATGCCATGCAGATAGGAGCCCCAGCACGTGCCGCGCCTATAGCCGAGGATGGTGCCGTCGTCGCGGCGCACGGCGGGCACGGCCGCCGCTGTCGCCTGGCTGTCGGCCAGCGGCCTGGTCTGGCCGTGGTGGATCTCGTAGCCGTGCAGAGGCAGGTCGCCTTCCAGCCAGCTGGCGCGGCAGGGAACGAGCGTCTTGTCGGGATGGAATTCGGTAACCAGGGGTAGCAGGTCCAGGCCAGCGCATTCATGGCAGTCGCTTTCCCGTCCCTCGCGGTCGATGATGGTTCGGCCTAGCATTTGATAGCCGCCGCAGATGCCGACCACCGCGCCGCCGCGGGCGGCGAAGTCGCGGATGGCAGCGGCCAGGCCGCTGTCGCGCAGCCACTGCAGATCGGCCACGGTCGACTTGCTGCCGGGGATAATGATCGCGTCAGCCTGCAGCCGCGCCAGCTTGTCCGGCGTGTCGACCGGGAAAACCGCCACGTCCGGCTCGGCGGCGAAGGCGTCGAGGTCGGTGAAGTTGGAGACGCGGCGTAGCATCGGCACGGCTAGCTTGATGGGCGCGGCCGGATCGCGGCTGGCCTTGATCAGCGGCTCGTCCTCGTCCGGGATGTTCAGGTTGGCGATCATCGGCACGCAACCCAGTACCGGGAAGCCGGTCCGGTCGGCGGTCATGGCAAAGGCGTTGCCGAGCAGTAGCGGGTCGCCCCGGAATTTATTGACCAGGAAGCCTGCGAAGAGGCGCAGCTCCTCGGGCGCGAAGGTCGACGCCGTGCCGATGAACGAGGCGAAGACGCCGCCGCGGTCGATGTCGCCCACCAAGAGGACGCGGGCGGCGGCGTGTAGGGCGGCGCCCATGTTGACGAAGTCGCGCGGCTTGAGGTTAATCTCGGCCGGGCTGCCGGCGCCTTCCAGGATGATCAGCCGGTGTTCGGCGGCCAGCGAGTCGTAGGCCGCCCGGGCCGTGTCGCGCATGGTGTGATGCAGTTCGTAATATTCAGCGGCCTGGCAGCGCGCCCAGGCTTTGCCCAGGAGGACGACCTGCGAACCGCGGTCGCTTTCCGGCTTGAGCAGCACCGGGTTCATGCGCACGTCGGGCGGCAAGCCGCAGGCGGCGGCCTGGACGGCCTGGGCGCGGCCGAGTTCCAGCCCGTCGGCCGTGACGGCCGAGTTGAGCGACATGTTCTGGGCCTTGTACGGCGCCACGTCCCAGCCACGGTTGCGCAGGATCCGGCAGAAAGCCGCGGTTATTAAACTTTTACCGGCGTTTGATGAACAGCCCTGGATCATCAGGGCTTTGGCCCGCTGCTGGCCAGTACCGGTGGCCCGGCTGGAACCAGAGGCGCCGCCGCTTAGGCTGGCTGCACCAGTTAAGCTTGTTTCACCAGTTAAGCTGGTGCTGCTGGCTGCTTGGTCGGTGTGTCCAGAAACATAGGCTGTCAAGGCCGCCAGGATACGGTCGTTCTCGGTCGGCGTCCGGATGGCGATCCGTACCCAGGCGGCGTTGGCCGAGGTTTCCAGGCCGTGGAAGTTGTCGCAGCGCCGGACGGCCACGCTGTGGGCCAGCAGGCTGTTGGCCAGGTCGGGTTTGCGGCCGCTGTCGTCGCGCAGTAAGTAAAAATTCGCCATGCCGGGTAGGAATTTGAGTTGCGGCAGGGCGGCAATGGCCTGACTGAGCCGCGCTCGTTCGCGGCCCAACAAGGCGACGGTCTCGGCTTGACGCCCCTGGTTGGCGGTCGGGTCGGCGAAGGCGCGCCGGGCAAAGGCTTCGGCCATGCAGTTGAGCGGCCAGTTGGGCAGTTGCAGGCGCAGGCCGTCCGCGTCGCCATACCAGACGGCATAGCCGAGGCGCAGTCCGGGGACGCACCAGAACTTGGTCATGGAGCGCACCACGATTAGGTTGGGCAGGTGGCCGCAGAGCGGCAGGGCGCTGCCGGCCAGCTGCGGCTCGACGAAATCGATGAAGGCTTCGTCGAGGATGAACCAGTGCTGTGGGAAGCGGGTTGCCAGGCGGGCGATGCTGGCCGGATACTCCGGCGGCAGCCAGCCGTCAGGGTTGTTGGGCGTGCCTAGCCAGACGGCGGAATCGTTCGGTGCCTGGTTCAGGCACTCCTGCAGGTTTGTCCAGTTGGTACTTTCCACCGTATAGCCGGCGGCCTGGCTGGCCTCGCGGTAGCTGGCGTAGCCTGGCTCGAGGACGAAGTGCCGCGGGGTCGGCGCCGGAGTGGGCGGCTGGGTCGAGGCCGCTTGCTGGATCGCCAGCCGGGCCGCCAGCCGACGCGCCAGGGCAAACAGCAATTCGTCGGCGCCGTTGCCGAAGACGATTGTACCGGCATCAAGCCCCAAGTACTTAGCCGCTATCTGCCGTAGCTCGAGGTATTCCGGATCCGGGTAGCGGTCGGCCAGGCGGCGGCCTTCAGTGCAGGCGGCGTCCAGCCAAGCCGGCGGCCCGAGCGGATTGAGATTGGCCGAGGCGTCGAGCAGGTCGTCGCTTGCGCGACCGGCGGCAGCCAACAAAGCGCGGCGGTTGCCGCCGTGGCCGGCATGGCCTGTGGAATTGGGCGATGCCGCGGGCTGTGCGTCGGCCTTGGCTTGGGGGTCAAGCGTCATTGCTGGCTCCGTCGGCCGGCGGCGGCCGCAGTCTGGCGATAGGTAATAAAAAAGTACCATACTGGTGGTGGCTGCCTTCCAGGAACTCGGTATCAAAGGCCAGACTGAGCCGGGTGGTGGATAGCACCTCGTCTGGCCGGCCGAAATGCGCCAAGCCCTGGTGGTCGATGAGGATAACGCGGTCGGCGAAGCGGCGGGCGGCGTTGACGTCATGCACGCTCACCAGGACGCCTTTGCCATCGGCGGCGATGCTGCGCAACAATTCCATCAGCTCAACTTGCCGCCCCGGATCGAGATGGGCGGCCGGCTCGTCTAGTGCCAAGAGCGGGGTGTCCTGGGCCAGGGCTCGGGCGATCAGGACGCGTCGGGCTTCGCCGCCGGATAGCTCCTGCATGGTGCGGCTCTCGAGCGCCGACAGGTCCATGGTGGACAGCGCCTGGTTGACGGCCTGCTCGTCGGCCAGGCCATAGGAGGCGAAGGCGCCCAGGTGGGCGTAGCGGCCCTGGGAAACCAGCTCGCGCACCGTGTAGCGCCAGGCGGTGTCGGCCAGCTGGGGCACCCAAGCGACGCGTCGGGCCCGCTCGCGGGTCGAGAGTAGTGATATTTCATTGCTTGCTAGCAGGCAGTGGCCGTCGATGCGCGGCAGCAGGCCGATGGCGGTTTTCAGCAAAGTGGTCTTGCCGGCGCCGTTGGCGCCGAGTAAGGCGACGACGCTGCCGGCTTCGATGTCGAAGGAGGCCTCGTGGACGATAGCCTGGCCATGATAGCCGGCGCTCAGGGCGCGTAGGCTGAGTAGGGCTTCGCCGCTCATCGCACGCCATCCAGTCCGCGCCGGGCGATTTTATAGAGGAAGAAAGGCGCCCCGATTAAGGCGGTGATGGCGCCGACCGGCATCTCGATGGGGGAAAAGACGGTGCGGGCTAGGGCGTCGGCCAGCAGGAGCAGGCTGGCGCCGACCAGGGCGGAGGCTGGGATCAGCCGGCGATGCACCGGGCCGACGAAGCGCCGCGCCAGGTGCGGCGCTACCAGGCCGACGAAGCCGATGGCGCCGGCGATGGCCACGGCGGCCGAGACGGACAAGGCGGCGAAGAAGCCGATGATTAGCCGGGCTTTGGCCGGCTTCAGGCCAAGGCTGCTGGCCGCCTCGTCACCGCTGCCCAGCAGATCCAGCACCCGGGCCGAGGCCATGGCGGCGATGAAGCCGACTAGCATGGCCGGCAACGCGGCCACGAGGTGGCCCAGGCCGCGGCCGGAAAAGCCGCCCATCAGCCAGAAGAAAACTTGATGCAGGTTTTTGTCCTTGATGGCCAAGATCACCGAGACCAGGGCGGAGAAGAAAGAACTGAGCGCGGTGCCGGCCAGCAGCAGGCTGGCCGCGTCGGAGCGGATGCGCGAGGCGCCGGCCACCAGGTAGACCAGCAGCGTGGCCGTCAGTCCGCCGGCGAAGGCCGTGGTGCCGATGGCCGAGAAGCCGAACAGCGACACATCGAGGCCGAAGGACAGCGCGCAGACGGCGCCGAAGGCCGCGCCGCTGGAACTGCCAATGACAAAGGGATCGGCCAGCGGGTTGCGGAACAGGCCCTGGAGCACGGCGCCGGAACTGGCCAGCACGGCGCCGACGCAGGCGGCGATCAGGCTGCGATCCAGGCGCAGGCGAACGATGACGTGGATGCTGTCCTGCTCGACGGAGCGCAGCAACCCGATTAGGGCGCGGGCTACGGCTAGCGGCGAGAAGAAGACGGCGCCCATCCCGACCGCCACCAGGAAGGCCAGAATCAACGACAAGCCGAGCAGGCCGAAGACCGGCGCTAGACGCTTGGCCGGCCCGGCTGGTCGTGAGGTCATCAGAATTGAACCGGGAACAAGCGCGCCGCCACCAGCTCGATGGCGTCGACGAAGCGCGGGCCTGGTCGGGAGATAATGTCGCCGTCGATGAGCGCGACGTTGTTGGTGCGAACCGCCGTGAGGGCCGACCAGCCCGGCCGCAGCGCCAGCCGGTCGTTGCTGACGTTTACGCCGTGGGTATCGGAGGCCATAATGACAGTGGGATTGCGCATGACGATAGCTTCGAAGCTGATGGTCGGCCAGTCGGTATCGACGTCGGCAAAACAGTTGATGCCGCCGGCGGTGGTGATGATCTGGCTGATGAAGGTGTTCGGACCGGCCGTCATGAGCGGTTCGTGCCAGACCTCGTAGTAGACGACCGGGCGCTGCTGGCGCGATAAGCCGGCTACCCTGGCAACGACGTTGGCGACGCGCTGGCGAAGCGAGGCCACCAGGTTGGCGGCGACGGTCTGGTCGCCGGCGATGCGGCCGACCAGGCTGATGGCCTGGTAGATGTCCTCGAAATTGCGCAGATTGACGGCGGCGAAGCGCAGGCCAGCATTCTCCATAGCATCGGCTAGCTCGGTAACGGAGCCGGCCTCGCCGAGCACCAGGTCGGGGCGCAGGGCGACGATCTGCTCGATACTGATGCTCTGCGCCGAGTAGCCGCCGATCTTGCTTACCGCGGCAGCCTCGGCCGGATAGTTGCACCAGGTGGTATTGCCCACCAGTCGGGAGCCGGCGCCGGCCGCATAGATGATCTCGGTCATGGCCGGGTTCAGGGACACCACGCGTAGCGCCTTGCCGGGCAAGGTGATGTTTATGTTACGGGCGTCGGTGAACGTGATAGGCTGGGCGGCCAGCGCGGCCGCGAGCAGCGTGAATGCCAGGATGGCGGTAATTGTCCTTTTCATGGACCTTCTCCTTCTGCCCCTTTTCGGGCGGCCGGCTTGTGGCCGGGTGGAGAAACGGTTCTGGTGATGGTTGATCGACGGACCGGTTGCGCTCAGGCCGGGAATTGTGCCCTGAGGGGCGCTGCGTCCTGGTCGGATGACCGGTCTATCGCTCGACGCCTGTACCACGAAGCGTTCCTGCGATGTTACGGGACGGGTAGGGTATCCTGGCTCGTCGCCGTCCCGTGCGGGCGTGGCGACTCACAGTTACGGGCTAGCTCCGGGTTTGCACCGGATTCCCCCACTTGTCCTCGACGATCGAGCGCTGCGCCTGAAGTTAGCGCCGGCCGGCGGGAACACCCATCCGCATGCTTCCGACAAAAAGCGGAAGACCCTACGGGCAAGTCCAGTATGCCAAGGAAGCCACCAAGGGTCAAGCGGGGCGGGTGCGTTTTTTGCTTGGGCGCTAGCGGCGGCCGTGATATACTGTTGGCATGCAAACCATCTATCAAGTCGATGCCTTTACCGACCGGGCCTTCAGCGGCAATCCGGCCGCGGTCTGCCTGCTTGACGCCGACCAGCCGGACAGTTGGATGCAAAGCGTGGCCATGGAAATGAACCTGTCCGAAACGGCCTTCCTGCGGCCGGAGGGCGAGCGCTGGCGCATCCGCTGGTTTACGCCGGACATGGAAGAAGAGTTGTGCGGACACGCCACCCTGGCTAGCGCCCATATTCTGTGGGAGCAGGGCCTGTTGACCAGGGACGCAACAGCGGCCTTCGCTTCGCGCAGCGGTCCGCTTGGCGCCCGCCTGGAGGCTGACGGCAGTATCGTGCTCGACTTCCCGGCCGAGCCGGCTAGTGCCCGGCCGCTGCCGGATTGGCTGCCCGGCGTCTTGGGCTTGCCACCGGCGGCTGTTCTTTGGGTCGGCCGCAACCGCCTCGATTACCTGCTTGAGCTGTCCGACGCCGCCCTGGTGCGCCGCCTGACGCCCGACTTCGCAGCGCTGCGTGCCTTAGCGGCGCCAGAGCCCTTCCGCGGCGTCATCGTCACCTCCCGAGGTGACGCCGCCGACTATGATTGCGTGTCGCGCTTTTTCAGCACTGAGCCGTCGGTGCCGGAAGACCCGGTTACCGGCTCGGCGCACTGCTGCATCGGGCCGTATTGGGCTGGCCGCCTGGGTAAGGCCAAACTGCTGGCCTATCAAGCCTCCGCCCGCGGCGGCGTGCTGCGCCTAGCCATGAAGGGGCCGCGGGTGGAACTGGGCGGCCGGGCGGTCACCGTCCTCCAAGGTAGCCTGCTGGCCTGAGGCTGTGCCGCGTTAAGGCAGGCGGATTTCCAGGATGGTCGGCAGGTGGTCAGAAATGTGCAGAGTATCCGCCTGGCGGACGCGATAGCCGCGCGGCTCCAGGTCGTCCGAAATAAAGTAATAATCCAGCACCCGGTCCGGTTCGGCCGCGATGTTCGGGAAATGCGTCAGGTAGCTGCGCCAGTCGGGGCCGTCCACCTGTTCTAGGGTGGGGTAGCCGCGGTAGAGGGCGTAGAGCCGGCTGATTTCGGTTTCCGGCTTGAACATTGGCTGTTCGGCCGCCGGCAGCCGGCTGTAGGACAAGCCGGGCGGCACCAGGTTGAAGTCGCCGGCGATGGCAAAGGCCCGTCCGGCGCTGGTGGTTTGAGCCAGGAGCCCGAGCACATAGTCGACCTGACGCTCCATGGTGTCCGAGCCTTGGGCAAAGGCGTCCAGGTGGGTGCTCATCAGCGACAATTCGCCGCCGCCCGATATCGGCAGAATGGCTTCAAGGACAGCGCGTTTGAAGTTGAGTTGGGTGGTGATGGGGTCGCCGGGCATCTGCGGCAACTGGTGTCGCGCGGCGCGGTCGATCCGGTACTTGGAGATGATGGCCAGCTTCATGCCGGCGCTGCCCATAATGCGCGGGTGGGGCACAAAGGCCGCCCGCCAGTACCAGGCCTCGCACCAGAAGGCGTATTCCGGCGGCAGCGCTTGCATGAGCCGTTCCACTTGGTTCTCGCGGTCGGTACTCGAGGAGCCGTCGTGCAGTTCCTGCAGGACGATGACGTCCGGATTTTCGTCCAGGATGACGCGCAGGGTTTCCCCCCAGGTGACTTCGATATCGGTTCGGCTCGGCCGATTGTCCGGCCCGGAGCCGTCCCACTCGTCGTAGAAGAAGACGTAGTTCTTGCCGGCCATGTACTGGACGTTCCAGTTGAGCAGCTTGATGGTCTGCCCCGGCTGCAGGCTCGGCGCCGTCTCGGCTTGGCCGGCCGGGAGTCGGCTATGAACCGTTTCGGCCTGGACCGCTCTGGGGTGATAGGTGCTGAACCAGAAAAGCGCCACCAGGGCGACCAAGCTAGCCGCCACAATAAGCAGAACCTTCAATAATTTCCGACCGCCGGACTTCTTCATGCTGCCTCCCCGATAGCGCGTAGGGTTGCGTTATCGGGCTAATTTTCCGGCATCAACGCAGCCTTGTCAAGACTGGTTATACCAGGTTGACAAGGCCGGGCGCGGGGCGGCTGGCTTAAGGCCGGCTACGGGCTACGGGCTGCGGGCTGGCTTAAGGCCAGACGACGCTCAGGTCAAAGATGGCCGCCGGGCTGAGCGGCCAGGCGATGGCGGTCAGGTCGCCGAGGGCGGCCGCCGAGTACAGGCCGCTGGTCAGCTCGGTGACGTCGCCGTTAGCCACGTAGCCGGTTTCATTGGAATAAGCGATCGGGTTGTCCAGCTCCAGCATGAACATCAGGTTGTCCAGGGCGGTGCTGGTTGGATTGGCCGCGCGCCAAGTGATGAGGTCGGCCAGGAAGTCAGCGGCCGACACCGAAGCGTCATCCCAACCGATGCCGGCGGTGGTCAGGTCGGCCTGGACAGCGGTATTGCCAGCTAAATTCACCCAGGCGTGGACGATGTTCAGGAAGGCCTGGTCGATGGCGACGGAGGCATCCGGCTCGGTGGTTTGGGTGGCCAACGGGAAGTACAGCTCGGTTCTGGCCAAGCTGCCATCGGCTGAGACAGCGGCGCGGTACATGTAAACGTGGTTAGCAGCATAGTCGGTAAAGGCGGCCAGGTCATCGTTCGGATCGAAGACAAAGTGGTAGCCCAGACCGCCGGCCACGTCGACGCCGTCATCGGCGTAGGCGCCGTGGTAATACAGGCTGGTCGGATGGGTGTCAGCTTCCACGCCGACGGCCAGGACGGCCGAGAAGTCCAGCACCGGAACCGCGATGGTCTCATCATAGCTGACCAACAGGCTCTCGATATGGTTGGCGCCGGCGGCCGGGCTGGGGCTAAGGGCGTTATTATAGTAGATTTGGCCCTTTACTAGGCCCTTGTTGTAGCTTATTACCAGGTAGGGCTCTGCGGCCGTGTCGTCTTTGAAAATTTCCAGCCACTTGGCAAAGGTGCGGCTGGCATCAAAGCTGACCTCCAGGCGCTGGCCGTCCATGAGGGGCATGGTGACGCTGTCCGCGATAGGATTAGCGCCGATGGTGTCAATAAACAGGTAGGTTTGGGCCAGGACGGCGGCAGCCGTGTCCAGGCTGGAGCGGAAAGGCTCGAAGACGGCGTCGGATGACGGCACGCCGGTGGCGCGGCTGAGATCGCTGGTTAGGGCGGCCGGGATAGTCATGGTCGGCTTGGCTAATTCCGGTGTCGGGTTGAAGAGACTATCCAGCCAGGCGCAGCCGCTTAACAGGACGGCGACACCTAGTAGGCCGACGAAAATGATGCGTGACTGTTTCATGAAACCTCCTTGGGACCGACCAACGCGGCGGTTGACGGCCTCGTCCTTCAGAGTATAGCGTCGTGCCGATCATTTTTCCAAACAATCACCCCGATCTTTGAAATGATCGTCATTTTGTTCTATAGTACTGGCCATGAGAAACAAATTCTTGACGGTTTTATGGTTCGTGGCCGCTTTAGCCAGCGCCCAGACTGGCGAAGCGGCAATACGGCAGCACATCATCGACGTGGCCCGTAAGTATTTGGGCGTGCCCTACGTTTATGGCGCCATGTCGCCGCGGGCTTTTGATTGTTCCGGCTTCGTGGGCTACGTCTATCGCGAGGCCGCCGGCCTGGTGGTGCCGCGGGTATCGCGCGATTTCATGCAAGCCGGACGTTCCGTTTCGCTGCAAGCCGCCTTGCCGGGCGACGTGATGGTCTTTGATACGGTCGGTGGCCGGGCCAGCCACGTGGCCATCTACCTGGGCAACAATCAGTTCATCCATGCCGCCTCGGCGACCAACAGTTCCGGCGTCATCATCTCGTCGATGAACGAGCGCTATTACGCGCCGCGGCTGCTGTCAGTGCGGCGTTTTCCGCTACCGCCGACGCCGCCGGGAGCCGGCGCGACTGCCCCGCCGGCTGGTGCGGCTTCCCCCGGTCCGGCTCAGGCCGCCGCTCCGGCCCTCACTCCCGGTGGCGGTTCCGGCAGTGGCTTGCCGCTAGCCGCAGCGGCGCCGGTCATCCCCTCCGCTAGCGGCGGCACAAGCACCGGCGGTGCCGTGGCCGATCAAGCCGCCCTGGCCGCCGCCGCCGCCTTGGCGTCTACCGAAGTGGTTATCGCCGACATCGGTTTCGACATCCCGGCCACTCGTACCACCTATGTCGACCCCATCCCCACCAGCGTCGGCACCGAACTGGCCTTCACGGTGCGCAATACCTCCGGCCGCTCCGGCCGCTTTGTGGTTGTCTTCTATAAAATGGATCCGCGCCGCAATATCGGCGTCGAGATCCACCGCCAGCTGGTTACCATGGATAACAACGCCTATTACTCGCTGCCGTCGTACCGCTTCGTCGAGACTGGCCGCTACCGCCTGATCGTCAAGGACAACTCAAACAACCAGCTGATGGAGAGGATTTTTACCGTTCAGGAATAAGGTCAAGGCCAGTGCTATAGCCCCGTGCGGTGGCCGGCGTTCAAACCGGGACCAGCAGCTGGCGTTGCGCGGCACTGAGCAGGCACCACTCGCCGGGCGCCAGTCCCAAGGCCGCGAGCGTCAGGCCACCGATGGCATCGCGGGCCAGCGCCGTGCAGTGGTTGCCGGCGGCGGCTATCATCCGGCGCACCTGGTGGTATTTCCCCTGGTCGATGCTCAATTCCAGGCTGTGCGATCCGGTCTGTACGCACTCCAGCGCCCGCAATGGGCCAGGTTCATCCAGCAATTGCACGCCGGCCAACAGCAAGGCTAACAGAGCCGGTTCTACCGGGCGATCAACACCGACCCGGTAAGTCTTGGCTTGATGTTTCTTGGGCGACGACTGGGCGTGGATGAATTGGCCGTCGTCGGATAACAAGAGCAAGCCGCCGGTATCCTGATCGAGGCGACCGACCGGTTGGATGTCGCGGTTGACGAAGCGTTCGGGCAGCAGGCTCAGCACCGACGGGTGGTGGACCGGCTTGCGCGAGCATTCGTAGCCGGTCGGCTTGTTCATGGCCAGGTAGAGGTGCTCGAGGTACTCGAAGTCCTGGTCGTCGAGGCTGAAATACAGCCCGGCGGGGTCGAATTCCGCGGACCAGTTATCGACCAGGTGGCCGCCGATGCTGACCAGGCCGTCGGCGATGATGGCGCGGCAGGTTTTCCGCGAGCCAATTCCCTGTGATTGCAGAATCCGGTCCAGGCTGATGGTTTTCATGCTTCCACTCTAGCAGACCGCCGCTCTTTAGCCAACTATCTAGCCTTCAGCTGACAAGGTTGGCTGGTCGACTTAGGCTAAGGGCATGATATGTCTAGCAGGTTGTTGAAAAAGCCGGTTGCTTTCTCAACAACCTTAACAATTCCTCGCATAGCTTGCGCTATGCTGCGTAATTGTACCGGCTTTTGAAGTGTTGAAAAGCCGCATCCGCGTTTTTCAACACCCTGCTAGACTCCGGGTCGGCGGCCTTGGGTTCATTGTACTGCCGGGTCGTACTCACGGCCTGGTTGGCTTGCGTCTTTCCGGCGCTTGCTACTGGTTCGGACTGGCGGCTATTCTTGGAGCGTTCCGCCATCCTGGTCTACGTGGACAAGGGCGGTCCTTCAGCGTATCGCGGCACTCGGGCGGGGCTGGTGGTTGAGGCCCGTTTGTCCGCCGTCATGGCCCTGATGATGGACATCCCCAACTTTACCAGCTGGATGGACAGCCGCCTGCTGGCCGAACCCATTACCGTCAGTGATCGCTTCTCTGGCTATGGCTATATGGAGCAATTCACACCCTGACCAGTCCGGCATCGGGCTGTGGTCTTCTTGTTTCAGGTCACACAGGACCCCGCGAGCCGGATCAGCGCGGTGGTACTCAGCAATGCCGCTGCCTGCCTGAAAAGCCGGGACTGGTGCGCGTACCGGCCTTTGCCAGTAGTTGCAGGTTGAGCCGCTGGGTACTGGGCAGGTACACATCGTCAATTTTTTGCGCTTTGAGCCGGGTGGGTTCTGGCGCCGTTTCTGGGCAATGCTTTTGCGGTTCATTCCGCCTGGCAGACACTGCTCAATGTAGGGACTCAGTTACGCCTGCCACGCTATCGCGACGCTAAACTGGACTACCTGGTCGAGCCGTAAGCTCAATAGACTCTTTGTTGTCCTGGGGTAGGCGCAGCAAGATGGCCAGCAAGCCAACCACGCCGGAGAGCAGTAGTAGGCCCCTACCCGGCCCGAACAGTTGGCTGAACAAGCCCAGCAGCAAGGCCAATCCGGCCGCGAACAGGGTTTCGGCTTGCGACTCGACCGAAAGCGCGGCCGCTAGTGAGTCCTGGTTCATGCGTTCGCTGACGTAGGCGATGCCCATTGGTTTGCGCAGATTTTCGATCAGATAGATACCGGCATACAAGATGATGGCCGGCAGCGACAGCCCCAACCAGTAGGCGACGCCGGACAGCAGGCCCAGGCCGATCCCGGTAAATAGCGTCAGGTTGAGTGGCCGGGCCAGGCTTGGGAAGTGGTCGGCGAAGCGGCCGGACAGCCGGGCCGCGCCAGCCGTCAGAAAATACAAGGCCGAATAGACTAAGCCGCTCAAGATGGCGGTGCGCTCCTGGCCGCTCATGGCCAACAGGAAAGGCAGGCCGAGGGCCAGCGCCTTTAACATCGGCTGCAGGTAATCCTTGCAGGCCTTGTAATAGCCGGTGTAGAGCGCCTGGTTGGCGATGGCCCGCAGCGTGGCCGGCTGCCTAAGGCTGGTCAGCAACGAGCGGAATACCGCCGTGAACTCGTCGGCCAGATGCGGAGCGCGGCCTTCGCGCCGGCCGTCCAGGGCGGCCGGATAGCTTAGGATCAGCAGCAGATCGAGCACATACGGAATAATGGTAAACAGGAAGACCGGCGCGTAGGAGCCGCGCCAAAAGACCAAAGCGGCGGCGATCATGGCTGACACGGCAGCGCCGCGTTGCGACCAGGCCCGGGTATGGCCGTAGTAGTGGGTTTTCAAGCGCTGCCAGCCGCGGCTTTTCAGGTAGTCGAAGATCATCGCCTTGTGCGTGCCGGTTCGGAAGGCGTCGCCGAAGGCATAGCAAAGCATCGCTAGCAGCAGCAGCCACCAGGTCTGGCTAAAATAGAACAGCAGGAAGGAGACAATGTAGGCCAGGAAGGAAGCCACCATGGTGCGGCGGCGGCCCAGTACGTCGGCCACCAAGCCAGAGGGGATCTCCATCAGGTTGATGAGGATCTCCCGGGCGGCGTACAGGCCGCCAATCTGCAGGAAGGTGAGACCCTTTTCCAGGAAAAAGAGCAATAAAAAGGGCTCGTAGAAGCGCAGGTCCTTGAGGAAGCCGTAGGCGCAGAATTTGTAATACTGCAGATTCTTTTCGAATTTCTGATCGGCCATGGCGCGTATTTCCGTCCTGTCCCGTCTGTTTCCTTCTAGCCCCTAGCCCCTAGCCCCTAGCCACAGCGTCTACAATTCCAGCGGTTTGACTTTTTTTTTGCTAAGCGGCAGTCCCGAGAAATTGAGCATGAAGCCGACGCTTTCATAAAGCCCGCGGGCATTGGTCAAGCTGTCTTCCACGGTCAGGGCAATCTCGGTGGCGGCCTTCTCGTCGAACAGCCAATCTACTGCCCTGGCCAGCAATTGTCGGCCGTAGCCTTTGTTGCGCTCGGTTTCGGCAATGCCGATGAACTGCACCTCGGCCTTGGCGGCGTCGTCTTCCAGGGCGGCCACCGAAAAGCCGAGCACCCGCTCGCCCTCGGCGACGACGTAGATGCAGTGGCTGCCGCCGTGTAGTTGCAGCAATGCCTGGGCGCTGTAGTAGGTGTCCGGGAACAGCTGGTCGAAAAGAGTGACGAAGCTGGCATGATGCAGGCTGGTTAATTTGGTACAGGCATCGGCCGGGCAATCGATCCGGCGTGAGCGGTTCAGCTGATAGTCATGGGTGACGGTGCCCTGGGTGTAACCATGCTTGCGGTAAAAGTCGATGCCGTTATTGTTTTTGACATTTAGGAAGGCGTCCCAGCGGGTGGCGTTGGGCGGCAGTATCTGGAGCAATTCTTCGTACAAGTTGGGTGCCAGCGAGCTCCAGGCACCAGCGAAGACATGGGGACCGTGTAGCCAGACGCGTTCCAGCTCCGGGTCAAATTCGCCACCCATAGCGCCGATAATACAAGGTCCTGAACAGGCTAGAATATAGAACATCTCGCCAGCCTCGAAGGCGGCTTGGAAGTCAGCCGTTAGATCGGCTGGCGAGTCACCCGCCCAGGAGTGCAGACAATGGCTGTTCGGTTTGAGGGAAACGAAAATGATGTTTTGGACAAGCAACGGAATATCTTCTATGCCGGCCTGCCGGAACGTAATGTTTTGCATGAACCTCTTCCCAACATTTAACTGTAATGAATCTGCGAAATCGTCCAGAATGTACACAATTTAATGAGTCAAGTATAAGCACGGGCTGCTGGAATGGCAATTGTTTTTACTTGGTTTCTGGCCAAAAATTCGTTATTATAGGCAGAAGCTCGCTTTTGCGAGTACATGGCCATAGCGTGGGATGATTTCGCGCTGGACGACGCCGTCAGGGTCGGTTTGAAGGAGAATGCTGATGTCGAATCAAGTTATGCCGCTTTCTGGGTCCAATGAGGCGCTGGGCGAGCGTCGGCAGCAGGTGATGGATACATTGACCGAGGCTTTTGCCCAAGGCTATCTGGATATGGAAGCCTACGAAAAACGGGTCGACCAGGCTAACGATGCTACTCTGCCGGCCACCCTGGATCACTTAGTGCTTGACCTGCCAACCAACCTGCACGTCGCCAAGCCGGCCGCGGCCGGTCGTCGATCTGCCGCCAGAGCCACGGTATCGTCGGTGGTCGGCACTAACACTGACATAGTCGGCATGCCGCGCATGAATACCGCTTGCATCATGAGTGAACGCCACCTGGATGGTAACTGGCTGCAAAGCGACAAGGTTTCCACGTTCACCGTCATGGGCTCAACCAAGCTGGACTTTACCGAGGTTGACTTGCCGCCCGGACCGACGCATGTCGAGGTGTTCACGGTCATGGGCGAGGTCAAGTTGATTGTGCCGGCCGACGTGCCGGTCAACTTTGGGGTGGCGGCTATCATGGGCGAGGCTCGGGTGGAAAAAAACGTTAATCGCCAAGTCCGTGGCGCAACCAGCTGGCTAGAGGTCAAGGGTCTGGTGGTGATGGGCGAGGTTCGGGTGCGCCAGGGCTAAGCGTCTGCCGCTTAAGCAACCGAAAAAAACCGGCCAGGGCGGCCGGTTTTTTCATATCTTGTCGATCAGCATCGAGCATTTGCCCGAGGGGATGGGCAGGGTCTTTTTCTTGCGTCCCAGCACATTGATGGTAAAATAATATAGTTTTTCCGATTCCATGTGGATTTCCCAACCGCGGCCGCCCGACTTGTTGGACAGGATGGTAACCATGTTGCGTTTCAGGCTGAGGTTCTCGATGCCCATGATTTCCAGGTTGGGAATGATCCAGTCGACGGTCTTGCGCGGCAATGAGACCGACAGGCCGATGATGTTTTCGATCATCAGGGCGACGGTGGACAGGCCGGTATAGGCCAGGAACTGGGGCCGCGGCCACTCTGGATGGTCCGGCCAAACGGCCCGGCCTTCGTTTTGGGGCTGGTAGGCTTCCCAAAGGGTCTGCTTGTTCTCGCCATTGGGATGGGCTGAATCGAGAATGAAATAGAGGTGGCGGATGGCACAAGCCCGGGCCAATTCCCAGTGGTTATATTTTTCCAGGCCCTTGATGATCATGTAGGTGAACGGCGGGATGACCGAACCGCGATAACCCATGCCGCGCTTGTCGTAATCGGGGTGGTCGACCGACAATGTGGGGAAGGGGTTTTCGGTGCCAAAGCTGTTCGGGTTGGTTAGGTGCTCGATGAGGCGCTCAGAGCGGTCTTCGTTGACGATCTCGGCCAGCAAGGCCCAGAAGGCGCCGATGGTTTTAATGGGTACCTGGTGCTCGGCAGCGTCGATGTCGTAATAGAAGGCATCGCTGTCGTTCCACATCATGGTATTGAGGCGTGTCTTGAGCGAGAAGTAATTGCGCTTATATATGAAGGAAATGTCTTTGTCGTTGAGAATGTCGCCGAGCGCCGCCATGTACATGGCATTGATGGTCATGCAAACCGTGAAGTCGACGTGGTAAGCGGCGTTGCCGCGTGGCGAGTTGGGCATGCCGGTGGCAGCCACCGGCGTCTCGAAAAGGCCGTTTGGCCGCTTGAAGGTTGTCTCGATCCAGGAATAGTAGCGCTGGAGGGCGGGCATTACTTCCTTGACGCGTTTTTTGTTGGCGGTTTTATGGTAGAGGTTGTACTCAGCCCAGGCAAACAGCGGTATGCCGAGGCCTTCCGGGTTTTCCGGCGGCAGCCAGGCATCACCCGAGGCGATGTCGTAGCGCCAGCGGATGGCCCCGTTGGTTTCCTGCTTGCTGTATAGCGCATCCAAGCCGTTGGAGGCTGGATAGATACGATTGGAGTATACCAGATAGAAGGAAGAGAAAATCTGTTCGGCCTGGTCGAGCGTGCCAGACGGAGGGTAGAAAAAAAATTTGCCGCCGCCGATGCCGCTCTCCGGTGGGGCGGTGGTCCAGTGGTCTTCGATCCAAGCCCAACTGCGATCATATATGTCAACGAAATCTTGATCGTAAAAGTGAATGTTCGGAAAATCCCGTTTGTTCAAGGATGAAACTCCCACCTGCAGAATGCGGATGAACGTAGTAAACGTGACACTTTTCTAGTAAATGCCATAGAACGAGAAACGTTACAACAGTATACCAATATAATCGTGACGTCGCCTTTTGTCAAATTATTTGTATGAAAAATCATATAGTGTGACGGGGAAACCGGCGTTTTCCTTAGTTTTTTAGGGTGGTGATGGCTTCGGCGACCCGGATGCCCGAGGCCCAGGCGCCGGTAATGCCGCGGCTGGTGCCGGCGCCGTCCCCGGCCAAGTACAGATGGGGGATGGCCCGGAAGCTGGCCGGATCCTCAAAGACCGGCTTGTTGGCATAGGTTTTTATTTCCGGGTAGTACATGATGGTCGACGGGTGCAGGACGCCGGGCACGATAGTATCGAGCAGCTTCAAGGAGTCCCACAAGGCGCGCATAATTTTAGCCGGCACGGCTAGTCCCAGATCGCCCGGGACGCACGACGGCAAGCTGGGTTCGAAATCGTAGAGGTCACCACAAAAGCCGTCCTGGGTGGAACGGCGGCCCAACCGAAAGTCGCCCACCCGTTGCATGATGGGGTGGCCGCCACCCAGCAGCATGGCTTGCTCACCCAGCGCGCGGGCATAGGCTTGGCCGGAAGCCAGGGGCTGGGTCAGGCCGACGGTCTTGAGCATGGCAAAGTTGGCCAACCCGTTGGCCGGGTGCTTGTCCGACCACGCATGGCCGTTAACACTGTACCAAACGCCGGCGTTGTCTTGGTATTTTTCCTGAACTACGTGGGCGCAGCGCGAATTGGTGCAAAAGGTGCGCGTTTTCTTGTGAAATAGGAACTTGGGGTCGTAATAATCCTGGACGATCGGGTAGCGTTCCTCCCGGAGCTCGACGCGGATACCGACGTCGATACTGTTGTCGACATAGTTGATGCCGTTGGTCTTCATGACACTCTGTAGAAAGGCAAAGCCGGCTCGGCCCGGAGCCAGTAGCAGGTCGTCGTAACTTAGTTCACGCCGGTTGGTGGTCAGCCGGCGGGCCTGGGCATCGATGGCGATGGCCTCCTCGCCTAGCGCCAGTTCAGCTCCCAGGGCAGTAAGCCGCGCGCACAGCGTCTTGATCAGTTCCAGGCCGCCATCGGTGCCCAGGTGGGCTTGGCGAATCTCCAGCAGCGTCACGCCGAGCCGGTCGGCCCGCCGGCGGTAGGTGTCGATATCGTGTTTCTCAAGAATGGCCGGCTTGAGGAAGGTTTCGATCTGGTTGAGGTAGCGTTTGGCCTGGACTTCGGTCCAGACGGTATCGGCGAAGCCGATCGGCCAGCTGAAGTTCATCTTGCAGTCGTTGCGCAGGCCGCCGGACGAATACTGGTTGCGGTCGAGGATGAGAAGCCGGCAGGCCGGGTTGGCTGCGAGGAGGCTGAAGGCGGCGCCCAGTCCGGCCGGTCCCGAGCCGACGATGATAACGTCGAATTCGCTTTTCATGCCGGCAGTATAGCCTACTTGCGACGGGCTGTCAGCCGCTACGTGGTTTTCCACCTGGGGGCGGCGAGGTTGGTCGGTCGGTGGGGCGGTCGGTCAGTCAGATAAAAGAACGGCCTCCCGGTTGGGAGGCCGTTGGTTCGAAGTTGGCGGGCGGCTGGGTTGCCTGGTCGCCCGGGCGACTTACTTGGAGTAGATCGGCTGCTTCTCGTAATGGGTGTGCAAAAGTTCGTGTGCCTTGTGGCCGTTGGGCTCGCCCAGGAATTCCTGGTATACCTTGGTGATGAAGGGATTGTGGTGCGAGCAGCGGAAAGTGCTCTTGACATCGTCGCTGTAGATGCCGTTGATGCGCAACTGACGAACTTCGTCGGTGGCGCCGTAGGGCTGGCCGCCACCGCCGATGCACCCGCCGCGGCAGGCCATGACTTCGATGAAGTGCCATGGCACTTCTTTGCCTTCGGCCTTAGCCGCGCGGACTCGGTCTAGGACCTCGGCGATGTTACCCATCTGGTGGGCCACGGCGACGCGCACGTCGGTGCCCTTGATGTTAACGCGAGCTTCCTTGATGCCGGAAATGCCGCGTACGCCGGTGAAGTTTACGTCCTTCAAGTCTTCCTTGGTTACCAAGAAGTAGGCCGAGCGCAGGGCGGCTTCCATGACGCCGCCGGTGGCGCCGAAAATGGTGCCGGCACCGGTGTACGGACCCATCGGGCTGTCGGCGTCCTCTTCGGGCAGGTTGACCAGGTCGATGCCGGCCTGCTTGATCATGCGGGCCAGTTCGCGGGTGGTCAGCACTACGTCAACGTCGCGCTCGCCAGAAGAATACATGTCCTTGTTGCGGCCGCTCTCGTGCTTCTTGGCGGTGCAGGGCATGATCGAAACCGAGAAGATCTTCTTCTTGTCTACTTTGGCCTGATCGGCCCAGTAGGTCTTGATCATGGCGCCCATCATCTGCTGCGGGCTCTTGGCGGTGGAAAAGTTGGGGATCATGTCGGGGTAGTACTTCTGCATGTAATCGACCCAGGCCGGGCAGCAGCTGGTGATCAGCGGCAGTTCGCCTTTGCCTTCCACGAAGCGCTTGATGAACTCGGTGCCTTCTTCGAGGATGGTCAGGTCGGCGGCGAAGTTGGTGTCGAAGACCACGTCAAAGCCGAGGCGGCGCAAGGCGGTGTAGATCTTGCGGGTGATGAGGGTGCCAGGCGGCAGGCCGAATTCCTCGCCCAGGGCGATACGGACGGCCGGGGCGATCTGTACTACGCAGGTCAGGTCCTCACTGCCGCTCTTCATGAGGGCGTTCCAGACTTCCTGGGTCTGGTCCATCTCGTAGATGGCGCCGACCGGGCAGTGGGCCGAGCACTGGCCGCATTTGATGCATGGGCCGTCGGCCAGGGCCACGTCGGCGGCCGGGGCGATGCGGGTCTTCTCGCCGCGGCCCAGGAACTCGATGGCCCAGACGTTTTGCATGTCCTGGCAAACCTTGACGCAGCGACCGCACTTGATGCATTTCTCGGGATTGAGCACCAGGGTCTTGGTGGAGGTATCGACCGGCAGGCCTTTGAGCCGTTTGGTGAAGGGCTGCTCGCGGATGCCGAAGTCGGCGGCCAGGGTCTGCAACTCGCAGGAACCGGAGCGCGGGCACTGCAGGCAGTCGTCCGGATGGTTGGACAGGATCAGCTCGATGACTGTCTTGCGTACCTGGACGATTTCCGGGTCATGGGTGATGATGCTCATGCCTTCCTCGATGGGGGTACAGCAGGCGCGCAGCATTTTGGGGCTCTTCTCCACCTTGACCACGCAGATGCCGCAGGCCGCCCAGGCCGGCAGATCGTCGTTGTAGCAGAGCTTGGGGATATTTATGTTCATCTTGGCGGCGGCGTCCAGTATGGTGGTACCGTGCGCTACCTGGACGGGAATACCGTTTATCTTGGCGTTGACCATTGGTCCTGCTCCTTCTTATTTCTTGAGTACGGCGCTGAACTTGCAGACCGCGAAGCATTCGCCGCACTTGATGCACTTGCTGGCGTCGATGGTGTACTTCTCGGTCTTGCTGCCGGAGATGCAGTTCACCGGGCATTTGCGCGCGCAGAGGCTGCAGCCGATGCACTTGTTTTTGTCAATGCTGTATGTGACCAAATCCTTACATTTTCCGGAACGGCAGGTGCCATTGATATGCTCCAGGTAGACTTCGCGGAAACGCTTGATGGTGGACAGCGTCGGGTTTGGCGCGGTTTGGCCCAGGCCGCAGAGGGCGGCGCGCTTCAGGGCGTGGCCGATCTTCTCCAGCTTGTCCAGGTCTTCCAGCTTGCCCAGGCCTTTGGTGATCTTCTCCACGATGTCGTGCATCTGGGCGGTGCCGATGCGGCAGGGTGAACACTTGCCGCAGGATTCGTCGACGCAGAATTCCATATAGAACTTGGAAACGTCGACCACGCAGTCGTCCTCGTCCATGACTATCAAGCCACCGGAGCCCATCATCGAGCCCAGGGATGTCAGGCTCTCGTAATCGATCGGGGTATCCAGGTACTCGGCGGTGATGATGCCGCCGGATGGTCCGCCAGTCTGGGCGCCGAGGAATTTCTTGCCGCTCTTGATGCCGCCGCCAATGTCGTAGATGATTTCGCGCAGGGTGGTGCCCATGGGGACTTCCACTAAGCCGGAATTCTTGATCTTGCCGGTGAGGGCGAAGACTTTGGTGCCTTTGGAGGTCTCGGTGCCGATCTTGGCAAACCAGTCGCCGCCGCGGGTCAGGATGACCGGGATATTGGCCCAGGTCTCGACGTTGTTGATGACGGTCGGCTTGCCCCATAGGCCTTTGATGGCCGGGAAGGGCGGGCGCGGGATGGGCATACCGCGGTTGCCTTCGATGGACTGTAGCAAGGCGGTTTCCTCGCCGCAGACGAAGGCGCCAGCGCCCAGGCGGATCTCGATGTCGAAGGAGAAGCCGGAACCGAGGATGTTGTCGCCCAGGAGGCCGTATTCGCGGGCCTGCTTGATGGCAATCTTGAGGCGCTCGATGGCCAGCGGGTACTCGGCTCGGATGTAGACGAAGCCTTTGCTGGCGCCGATGGTATATCCGCAAACCGTCATGGCTTCCAGCACGGAATGGGGGTCGCCCTCAATGGTGGAACGGTCCATGTAAGCGCCTGGGTCGCCTTCGTCGGCGTTACAGACTACGTACTTCTGGTCCGAGACCGGGCCGCGCGAAAATTCCCACTTGCGCCAGGTGGGGAAGCCGGCGCCGCCGCGGCCGCGCAAGCCGGATTTCTTGAGTTCGGCAATGACGCCGTCTTGTTTGTACTCGAAAAGAGCCTTCTCCAGGCCGATATAACCCTCGCGGGCGATGTATTCGTCGATATTTTCGGGATTGATAATGCCGCAGTTGCGCAGGACAATGCGGTACTGCTTTTGGTAGAAGCCGATTTCTTCGGTCTTGATGCGTTTGGCGTTGGAATCGTCCTGGTAGAGCAGACGCGTAACCTCGCGGCCTTTGATGATCTGCTCGGCGATGATTTCTTTCGCGTCCGCCGGTTTCACTTCCACATAGAAAGATTCGGCTGGCAGGACTTTAACGATGGGGCCCTTTTCGCAGAAACCGAAGCAGCCCGTCTTGACGATCTGGACGTCCTTGGCGACGCCCTGGGCTTCGGCTTGCGCGTGGAGCTCCTTGAATATGTCGTCGGCCTTGCTGGATTCGCAGCCAGTGCCGCCGCATACCAGAATGAATTGCTTGTACGCCATTGTATTGGAGCCTCCGTGCTTACTTGCTGATGATATCGATCGCCGGGCGATCGTAGATGTGACCGTTGACCATTTTGTGGTCAACCAGATGCTTGCGGACGATGTCCGCGGCCACGGCGGCGTCGACGCGGCCATAGATGGTGGCCGGCATGCCGGGAACGATGACTTCGACGGTCGGCTCGACATGGCAGAGACCCATGCAGCCGGTCTGGCGGATCACCACGTTGGCGCCGATCTTGAATTCGTCCACCGCCTTGACGATGGCGTCGAAGGATTCCTTGGCGCCGGCGGCGATTCCGCAAGTGCCCATGCCGACGATTACCTGAATTTCTTTGCCTTCAGTCTCGCGCCGGGTCATCTCGCCCTTGGTCTCCTCGCGGAGCTTGCGGAGCTGATCCAGGGTCATTTTAGCCATAGTTCGATGTCTCCTCTGTTAATACTTTGTTGTCCGGGTGGCTTTGGCTGCCCGGATAGCTGGCGGCATTTAACGGCGTCAGCTATCCGGCTGAGCCGTCAGCTTCAGGCTGACGCAATTTCCTGGGATTCCAGGAATTGCCTGGCCAGGAGCAGGGCGTTAGCGTCGCCGAAGCCGCCTAGCGCGTCTCGCAATTCCAGACGGTTCACCTGGTAGTCGATATCCGACGCCGGGTTAGCTCGCCTGACATGGATGTCATAATCACCGTCGAAGCACATGATGGACAGTAGCAAGCCGGGCAAGTCGCCCAGCGGCGGCGTGTCCAGGTGCTCGGCCGGGAAGCGGAAATACAGTTTGGTCCCCACGCCCGGTTCCGAGTGCAGATTCCAGTCGCCGCCTACCTGTTGTACGGCCTGTACCAGGAACGGAATGCCCAGTCCGACTTTTCGCCGGCGGTGCTTGACCCCGTCGGTAAAGTACGGATCCTGCGCCCGCTTTTGAGTCGCCTGGTCCATGCCCTGGCCGTTGTCGTCAATACCGACGCTGATGAAGCCGGCGGCCTCTTCAATAACGAGCTGTATGTGACTAGCGTGGGCCTCGATCGAGTTTTGCACCAAATCGAGCACGAAATCGCATATCGTAAAATGCACGTTTTTAGCCGATAGCCTGGTATTTGGCTACAATGCCAGCCACTTGATCGGTAGTGAGCTTGCCATAGACATCGTCGCCGACCATGAGGACCGGCGCAAGGCCGCAGCAGCCGACGCAACGAACCGCGTCAATCGAGAACAGGCCGTTGGCGGTGACTTCCGCGCCTTTAATGCCCAGGATACGCTGGGTTTCGTCCACCAGTTCCTGGCCACCCTTCAGGTAGCAGGCTGTGCCCATGCAGATGGCAATGCGATGTTTGCCGGGCTTGGTGGTCTTAAAATAATGGTAGAATGTGATGACTCCATAGATCCTGGCTAAAGGCATTTCCAGGTCCCGCGCCAGGCGTTCGGCGGCTTCCCGAGGAATGAACGTGAATTCCTGCTGCACCCGATGCAGAATCATAATCAGGTTGCCAGGCTTATCCTTCCACTCCCGCACGAAGCTCTCGAGTTCCTTGGAGAACTCAATTTGAGCGACTGCCATGTATACCTCCTCATAGATAAAAAAATATCGAATTGATGATTGATTGTAGCGAAAGCGCCTGAAAAAGGCAAGCTGCCAATCGGGAAAAAGGGATTTTATTTTGACTATCAATCACCTTGTTTTAATATTCACAACAACGAGCCGCGACTGGATGACTAGGCGATTAGGTGGCCGGGCGACCAACGACTAGGTGCTTAGCAGGGTGTTGAAAAACGCGGATGCGGCTTTTCAACACTTCAAAAGCCGGTACAATTACGCAGCATAGCGCAAGCTATGCGAGGAATTGTTAAGGTTGTTGAGAAAGCAACCGGCTTTTTCAACAACCTGTTAGGCGTCTAGCAGGCTGCCCGAAGCGCCGGACAGCTTGTCAGCCAACGCTTGCGGCGCTTGCAACGGTAAAGGTAGCACGAAGCTGAAGGTGCTGCCTTTGCCGAGTTCACTGGTCACGCCTATCGAGCCGCCCAGATTGTCGACGATGCTCTTGATGATGGACAGTCCAAGGCCGTGACTGGATTGGGTGGCACTGAGCTTGCCTTTGGCCAGGGCGAAAGCTTCCCAGATGTAGGGCAAACTTTCTGGCGCTATGCCGCTACCCGAATCCTCGATGCTGCCGCGTAGGGTCAACCGGGAAGGGTCCTTCAGCTCGGCGTCGAGGCTCAGGCGGATGAAGCCTTGGCCGGTGTATTTTATAGCGTTGCTGGTCAGGTTGGACAGTATCTGCCGGAAGCGCTGTTTGTCACCCCAGGTCGCACAGTCCAGACGCGGGTCAACCGCGATGAAGAACTCGAGGTTCTTGCGCCGGGCTTGGATGGCAAAGGTCTCCAGGCAGCTGATGGTTTCCTTGAACGGCGAGAACCAGTCATCATGGAATTGCAGCTTGCCGGACTTGGCCCGGGCCTGGTCGATGATGTCGTTGATCAGTTGGATGAGGTTATAGGTGGAGTCCTTGATCATGCCAACGATGCGCGAGGCCTTCTCCGGCTCTTCATTGAGCAGCTCGAGGGCGCTGTAGATGGCGGCGATCGGGGCCTTGAGTTCATGACCCATGAAGGTCAGGTAGTGCTCGCTTTGTTGCAACATGGTCTGGGCGGTGCGTTGGGCTTCTTCTAGGTCAACGGAGCGGTTGGTCAAGGCGCCGGTCATGGCCACCAGACTGTCGCGCAGTTCCTGGATTTCCATGATGCGGAATTCTGGCCAGCCGACGGTCTGAGTCGGATCGTTTTGCAGTTTTTCTGCGTTGTGGCGTAACTTTTCCAGTGGCGCGGTCAGGAAAACGGTAAAAAATTTGGCTACCGAGCTGGCGATGGCCAGCCAGGCTAACAACAGAACGAGGCTGCCGGTGAGGGCAGCATTCATGTGTTGGGCGGCGCTGGCAAACGGTCGTTCGACGATCAGGCTGCGGCCGTTGTCAAGGAGACTGCGACCATGGATAGTAGCCGTCAGCCAGGCTTGCATCGGGTTGGTTTCACCTGGATCGGTGCGGATGCTCAGGTTGCCATGTTCGGTCAGGAAGCGTCCCTCCCGAGCCGCATAGCGCAGCCCCTCCGGGTTGGTCGACCAGAGCAGCTGGCCGTCCGCTTCCCGCAGGCTGACGTCATACCCGGCGAATAGCCTGAAGCGGCTCGACGGCACAAAGGGATACTTGTCGCTCAGGGTGCGGTTCAGGGTTTCCAGGATGAGGGCGACTTCGTTTTCGGCGCTGGTGACGATGTTGGCCCGCTCGCTGTGCACGAAGATCATGATACCGATAAAGAACGGCAGAACCAGGCTGATGTTCAGGAACATCAAGAGGTACTCGCGGGCCTTCGGCATATCCTGACCGGTGGCCAACTCGAAAGGCGTCGTTTGGCTGGTGCGGCGGCGCCACCGGCCGGCGGCGAGCTTGAGTATATCCCAGAACAAGAGTCCGGTGGCCACGTTGAAAAGGGCGGCGGCCCCTTGCTTGATGGCCGCGGCTAAGGCGCCGCCGAATTGCATGCCCAGCAGGAAACGGTATTGGAGAATGATCAACGGTATGCCTACTAGGGGCCAGAATAAGGTGTCCGCCCAGATGACCTGATCGGTTTGGCCTTTTTTGACCAGGCGGTAGAGCAATATGCCTTCCAGCAGGTAACTGGCCAAGGCCCAAGGGTGGCCCCACAGGGCCACGGTGGGCAGCATACTCAGCATCGGCGCCAGCATACCCCATGGCGAGCCGCTCAGGCAGAGTGCCAAGATGGCCAGGCTGTTGCCGACCTGGATGGAAATGCCAAAGGCCAGTTCTAGCGACAGTCGGTAATTGACTAACGCCCCCAATAGAATCAGGCCGAGAGACAACAACAATTGAGGCAAGCGCTGCGGCGTGGCTTGGGCGGAGGCTGGCATGCCTCCATTCTAGTCGATCGCTCTTACCTTGGCCAGAGCGTGGCGGAATTTTGCTTGTTGCGCCAGACTGCATTATACTGTTAGCATGATGTCATTTTTAGGTAGGCTATCGGTCAGTGGCGCGGCCGAGGCGGCGAGTTGGCTGAGTCTTTTACTCGTCTCGCTGTTTCTAGCTGGTATTCGCCAGCGCTGGCCTTTCTACCGGCCCTTTCTGGGTTTCCTGGTTACGGGAGCCCTTCTGAGGACGGCCGCTGTCCTGACCGACCCGATCTTCACGCTGCCGCTCTTGCCAGGGTCCTGGCCGGCCTTCGACCTCAAGTTGCTGGTATTCGCTACGCTGGTCCAGGCCTGGTTGCTGCCCTGTCTGGCCGCCGCGCTCGGTCGGCGGGCTGGTCGCCTGCGCTGGCTGGCGCTCGGCGGCTTAGCCCTGCAGACCGCCGCCCTGGCTTTGCTCGCGACCGGGCAGGCAGCAGCCCGCCTGGCTGAAGGTCTGCTGATTGGCTGGTGGAGCTTGTCGGGGCTGCTGGCCGTAGCTGGCCTGCTTTTGTCGGCGCGGCGCCGCCCGCCCAGCGCCCGCCTGGCCGGCCTACTACTGGCGGTCTTGCCGCTGGTACTGGCCGCCGTGGCTGGTCCGTTGGCGGCCGCCTTGTTACCGCCTCTAGTCGATACGCTAGCCGCTCAGTTGGCCATTCGCCTGCCCTGGCTGTTCTGTGCCTGGGTCTTATTCGCCCTGTCGCTGTCGGAAATGAGCTCCAGTTGCCGCCACGAGGCCGATATCGATCTGTACGCCAGCGATATGGCCACCTCGGTGAGCCGCTTCATCCCTAGCGAGTTTTTACGGCAGCTGAGCAAGGACAATCTGTCGGACTTGCGCCTGGGCGACCACATCAAGAAAGATATGACCATTTTTTTTTCGGATATCCGGGCCTTCACCGAGCTGTCCGAAGGGTTGACGCCGGAAGAAAACTTCGCCTTTATCAATTCGTACTTCTCGCGCATGGTGCCGCTTATCGACGCCCACGGCGGCTTCGTGGACAAGTACATGGGAGACGGCATCATGGCCTTGTTTCCGGCCGAGAACGGAGCCGATGGCGCTTTACAGGTGGCGGTGGAAATGCAGAAGAAAATGACCGAGTACAACGGACACCGCGCCAAGATGGATTACCGAGCCATCTCGCTGGGGGTGGGCTTGCATACCGGCACCCTCATGTTGGGCGTGGTCGGCGTGGCGGATCATATGGAAGGAACCGTCGTGTCGGATGCCGTGAATCTATCTTCACGGTTGCAGAGCATCGCCAAGGCGTTTAACCTGGCCACCGTCATCAGCGAGGCCACCTTCATGGCCCTGAACGATCCAGGTCACTACAAGTACCGATTCATCGGCAAGGTGCGGGTCAAGGGTAAATCGGATCCGGTGTCGGTGTTCGAGATTTTTGACGGCTTGCCGCCTGACTTGTTCGAACGTAAGATGAAGTCTAACCGCTTTTTTGAGCAGGCCATCTTGGCCTATTACCAGAAGGATTATCCCGACGCGGTCTTCTATTTCAAGCAAGCCCTCGATGTAGTGCCGGAGGATGGCGCCGCCCGGTTTTACCTGGAATTATGCCTACGGCGGACCATGGGGGGCAAGAAATGACCGTTTGCAAGCCTGATGATCCGCGGCTGGCCGCCGTCAGCCTAGTCCTGGTGTCGGCCGAAGGATGTACTATCGGCCCCTCCGGCGCAAGCCTGACGAGTCGCCTGCAGGCGCTCGTCGCAGAACGCGCCAGCGGCGACTTTCCCGCGCCGCCGGTCAAGGACGCGGTGCGCGCCATGCTGCGCGCCGGCGGCTTCAAGCCGTCCGGGCGCCAGAAACCGGCCAGCGAATACCTGGCCCAGGCGGCGCGCGAGGGTCGCTTTCCGTTCATCAACAACGCCGTCGACGTAAACAATTACCTGTCGCTGGACTGCGGCTTGCCGGTTAGCCTGCTGGACGCTGCCGTCGTCGGTCCGGCTATTCAGCTGCGCATCGCTGCGGCCGGCGAGTCGTACGTTTTTAACAGCAATGGCCACCAGATGGACTTGGCCGGACTGGTGTGCATCTGCAAGGACGACGGCCGGCCCTTGGGCAACCCGGTCAAGGATTCGATGTACGCCAAGCTAAGCGCCGACAGCCGTGATCTGGTGGGCTTCATGTTTGCGCCGGCCAGCCTGTATTCTATCCAGGCGCTATCTGAGCTCGGGCAGCGGTTCGCCAGCCTGTTAGCCGCGGAGTGCGGTGCCAAGGCGTCGGCGGTGACGGTGCTAGTTTGAAGGCCTGACTGACGGAATCCGTCTTTCTGAAAAAAAGCCGCCCCTTCAAGGGCGGCTTGCTCATTACTAAATGATAACTAATTACGGCAGGTTGGCCATCAGGTCCCGGGCTACCGTGTCGCGCGCCACGTTGCTGACGGCGGCGCGGCGCGCCTGGTCTTGGGTGGCGGCGATGGCCAGGGCGGTTTTTTCGACGCTGTACAGCATCCGGCCGCTGGCCAGGTCAATACAGCGGACGATCATGCGGGCGGTGGCTTTCCACATACTGCCGTCCTGGACCACCGACTCGACGATAACGGTGCCGTAGATGACGCGCTGCAGGCCGGCGGCACGGCCAGCCACCTGGGCGGCCTGTTGGATGCTGGCGTCATTCTGGCTGACGATCAGGTCGGCGGCCAGGGGAGCTAGGCTAACGGCGAAGCGTTCGCGACTCAGGGTCTCGAACAAGCTGCCCTGGCCGTAGCTGGTGGCGGCGGCCAGGCCGGCGTCGGTCAGGTCGATGATGGCCAGGCCGGTGGGGACGCTACGGGCCATCGAGACCACGTTGTACTCGAACGTCACCGCGCGGCGGGACATATCGTCGATCAAGGCGCTGGCGTAGTCGGCGAAGCGGGCGGGAAAACTGTCGATCAATTCGCGGGTGGATTCGAGGTTCAGCTCGAAGGTGATGCGCAGGCGGCCGACGGCGTCGGGCGGCGGCGGCGAAAAGCTGATGACACCGTTGGCGTCGCTGGTCACGCGCTCGCTGCGGCTGATCGAGCGGCCGTTGTTCTGCACCCGCTGATACCGGACTATAACTTCGGCGTTGGGGATGCCAGGCGCGCTTGTACCCTCGCCGTAGCTCAAACGGGCTCGGAAAGGAGCGCTGAAGGCTGTACCGAGGGCGGCTTCGGCCGGGAAGTCGAGGCGCGCCAGATTGAGGCGACCGAGCAATTGGCGGGCCTTGTTAACATTGCGCTCTGCCTTGATTTGGGCATTATCGATATTGGAACCGGCGGCGGCAGCGGCGGCCTCGACGTAAAATTTGATGGCCTCGAACCAGCGGCCGGCGCCGGCGGCGGCATCGCCGTTGCGCTCGGGAATGGCGACGGCGTCGGTTCGCTCGATGAACAGGGCCTGGATGCGGGCTTTTTCGCGCTCCAGATCAGCGGTCAGGTATTGGGCCAGCACATAGACAAAGCGAGTGCCGCTAGCGTCGGTGTAAACGTAGCGCTCCTTGATGGAGAAGCCGGCGACACGACCCGAGCCGCGCTGAGTGACGACGGCGGTCACTTCGGCGCTGTAGGAATCAAGTGAGCCGCGGGCTTCGCCGGAGGTGTTGACGTCCACCTCGACGCCCATGTAGCGGATTATCTGGGAGATGAGAATATTACTGGCATCCTCGGTGGCCGAGCCGACATCGCCGTCGGCAATGGGCGAAGACGCGACGAAGAACGTATTCTGACTGTCCGGTTGCGGTGTATTCAGGATCCAGTCCGGCGGCGGTCCGGCTACCGGCGCCGAGACGCACGATACCATAAGCCCAATCAACAGCACAGCGGCGAGTGATGTACGCATATTATATAACCTCCCTGACGATAATCGACTGGGCCAGCCGCATCAAGCCGCGGTGGTGGCCTAGGCGGCCCGACGACCCGCTAACCGGGCGACGAACCGGAAGCCCCTAGAGTTCTCCAGGCAGGGAGCGCTTTAAGCGAGCTCACCGCCTGCAAGACTCTTGGTTAGCCTACCCCAAAAAAACAGCACCCCCGCAGGGATGCCGTTTTTTTTTGCAGGTTTGCTCAGAAGCCTTCGTAGAAAGCGCTTTGCACAGCGTCGATGGCGCGCTGCTCGGTTTCGGTCCGGGCCTCACCATCCTCGACAGATTCCAGCATGCGGTTTAGCTGCTCGGTGAGGATTTCGCGGTCGATGGAGTAGATGCGCAGGACGCGGTATTCCTGGCGCTCGACATTGGCTTCGTTCCTGGCGGTGGAACCAGCTTTGTAGTAGCGCAGGTACACCCACCAGTCCGGGCCGGGCTCAAGACCGGTGAAGGTAGCCTCGGCGGCCATCTTCACGACGTTTTCGAAGTATTCCTCGACCTCGTCACGGTTGCCGACCTGGGCGCCGGCAAAGCGCTGCTCCACGCGGGTGGACATGTAGCGGGCCATCTGGGACGTGATGTCGAAATTATCCATCATGGTCTGGGCGCCAACGCGGCTCTGGCCGCTGCTTTCCAGCACTACGACATAGCGGCCGCGATATTCGGCCAATTTCTCGACGGCAGCGGAACCGCCCTCGATGTAGGCCATGACCCAAGACGGGACGTTGGCGCCGAAAGCGGTACCCTTATGCTCGAGTACGTCGGGCTGCAGGATGGTCTCAATCTGACCGGGTTGCGGAGCGGATACGCAGGCAACAAGACCGATCAGGGTCAGAGCTACCAGGAACATTACTGCAAGTTTCTTCACAACAACCTCCTTAAGGTTAAGCACATTGTTATTGGCGCCGTTTAGCCGGCCGCCATTGGAACCTAGTATAACGCAAGGCACGGAAAAACCCCAATCTTTCCAGCGAGGTTAGCGCCAACCGTCCATGCCCGCGATTGGCGGCACTGCGTTAGAGGCCGCTATTAAAGGTGAAGGAGCGGCCGCGGGAAAAGAGCAAGTAGATGTCCGGCATGCCGGCGCGGTCGGCGGCATCGTAGATGGCGTCCTCGACCCGGCTGGCGGCCTGGAAGGTGGACACGATGATTTTGGTTTCGCTGGCTGAGTAACTTTCTTGAACCACTTCGCGGAATACGCGGCCCAGCGCCCGGCGAAAATCGCTCATGGCGCGGGAATCCGGGGTATTCTGGATGATTACCTGATAGCGGACGCCGTTGCTCATGGAATTGCGAATGAGGGCTTTCGATTGGTCAATCATGCGTGGCATGCCAACCCAGACTGAGGCTATAACCGCCGAATTGATGGCCGCTTCGATGCTGGTGTTGCGTACCTGGGGGCTCTGGAACGCAATGGTGCCAAGCAGCTGCCCGGTCGAGGTTTCATACATTTTCATGGAACCGTTGGCCTGGCCATAAGAGACGCCGTTTCGAGTTTCCGAGGTGGCTTGTAGGGCGATTTCTATATAGACATCGGCATTGTACTTCTGGGCCAGGTATTGCATGATGTCAATCGAGCCGCCGGTTTCGGCCTGGTAGGCGGTTTGTTGGTCTTGGCGTAGGCGTTCCAGTTGATCGATGTCCAGGACGGTTCGGCCCAGCTGCTCAATTAGGTAGCGGTTGGCCTGGGCGACGGCCGCCTTGGCGATGTTTTCCGGCATGTTGGCAGTCGGATCGTAATACACCATGTACTGCAGACGATTAAGGAAATTTTCTAGGAAACCTTGTTCGTCGGCGGACAAGACGCCGGGAACAAAGGTGGCTGTGTCCTGGGAGCCGCCGCTGGCCGGAGGCGTGGTAACCGGTGTGCCGGTTGCGGGCGGGGTGGTCGTGGACGACGTGCCGCCGCTGGACTGGCCGCTGACCAGTTCCTGCGCCCTGGCGGCGAAGGCACTGTTTCCGGAATCGGATTGCTGAGCCGGTTGAGTTTGGGCCGGTGGCGCTGGGCTGACGCACCCGACCAAGAACACGAGAGCCAACAGCGTGATGAATATGATGCGTTTCATGGTTTCCTTTCTATTTTTCTGTCTTGTCCCGGTTAGGAACACCTAGAACCCTCTTCTATTACAATACGTAAGCATAATACCGACAGAGTGGCATTTCAAGCAATTTGAAAGAAAAAAGACTCGGCAGGCCTTTTAGTCGTGTTAGTCTGGCTGTGGACTATTCCGGCCCAGCAGAAATCAGAGGCGGAGCAATAGCAGGTTGGACAGGGTAGTGGACTCGGTCAGGTTGGCGGGCAGCAAAGCGGCTTTGCCCAGTAAGCGTATCGAACCCAGTTCCGCTTTGGTGTCGGTCAACGTGCAGTCTACCTGGCTGAAGGCGTTGGCCAGCTGGATACTCTGGTCAATCAGGGTAATGTGTATGTCCAATCGGCCATCCTGACCATGATTGACCAGTTTCCCGATTACTTGTCCGCCAAAGTCGACGCTTCCGTCTGGCAGGATGGCGATTATGCCGGCTTGGCCCGCGGCTAGCTGCAGACGGGGTACGGCGCCCGCGAAATCGACCTGTACCGCGACGTCGCTCTCCCCCGATGGCCAGGCTAGGCTGAAAAGTTCCGGGTAAGCCAGCTGGTCGCCGCCGGCATCGGCGATCAGTCCGGGTTGCGCGGCTCGAGTCTGGCTGCCGTTGTCGAAGTCAAAACTGCCGATAAAGCGGCGACCATAGAAACGGGCTAAGTGCAGGCCGCGCGCTGGCAAAGCGCCGGACCGGAAAACGATTTCATCGTACACGGCCATGAAGGCTTTTTCCCCGCCCAAACGGCTGGTAGCCACTGTGGAAACCCGGCGGAAGTCAGCGCTGTCATGCCGCAGGACTGGCGTTCCGTTGACCGATACTTCCAGGCTGAGGCGATCATTGGCCGGTTGGGCATTGATGACGATAGCCAGCGTTTCATTGGCCAGGGGCGTGGTGCTAACCGACAGGCTGTCGGTTAGCAGGTACAGGAAGCCATCTTCGACGCCCAACTCCAGCACAGCCTGGTCTTGGGCGTCAAGTAGGCTGAATATTTGACCTGCGGCGGAATAGAAGCCCTCGTCTGGCAGTGGGTCGAGCGTGAAGGCCATGGCAAAGCCCAGATCGGCCTCGCTGTCCGGCAGCGGCAGAAAACTGTAGGGCGCTGACAGGCTGCCGTCCGGCCCAAGCGCCAAGCCGAAGCCGTGCGGGTTGGTTTCCGGGTAGACCAGCCCCGTGCCGGTGATGGCGGTTAGCTGGTTGGCCGGCGCTGTGTCCTGCAAGATGCCGTTCCGGAAGGCGACGAAGTTGGCTCCATCATCCGGGAAATAAGGTGGGTTCTGCACGGATTCTTGGCTGACCGGGGCCTTGATGACGCAGCGGGCAAACGCAGGCGTGTTGCCGTTCTGCGGCGGTTCGAACGGAAAATACTCGGCCACGATGGAGTGAATGGCCTGCCCGGCGCCGGTTTCCCAAACAATACGGTCGGTTTTGTGGCTGATGGGTCCGGCGGCGAACAATTCATCGTCGATGATCCAGCGCAGCCAACCGGTATCGGCGATAATGCCGTCGAAACTGGCTTTAACGATAGCCTGTTGGTTGGCGCCAATACTGGCCGGAAACAGGCTGACCCGGATTTCCGGCGCTGCCACGTTGTAGATCAGCACGTGACGCTGGAGGCTGGTCAAGGGGCGACCGTCGACGTCTTCGATAGAAAGGTGCATCCGGTAATAACCAGGCAGCAAGTCCGACGGGAGGCTGACCGATGGCAGTTCGTCGCTGAAGGAGCGGACGCTGATGGTCGACTCGGGCAGACCGGCGGACCGGCTGCCTTGCGCGGTTGCAAAGCTGATGGTGCCGGCCAGTTCGTCGTTGGCGTCGAAAAGCTGCAGGTTGAGGATTGCCGGCTCGGGGGCGCCGGCCTCGGTCAGCAGGCTGATGGTCAGCGGGATGGTGTTGTCGATTATAGCGTATTCGGCCAAGGCTTGGTCATCGAGCGCGATGTCAATCGTATACATGTCGGCCAGTTCGGACTGGGTATATAGAAAACCGCTAACGTCGCAGGACGGCAATAAGCAGACGCTGAGTAGTATGAGGCTGAGAAAAAATGTCCTGCGCACCTCGTGCCCGCCTTGCTCGCCGGCCGCTGTGGCCGGATTGGGGATGGTCTTGCCCGTTATAGTGATGGTACAAGCCGCCGTAGTATATTATATCGCGCTATTGGCTGAAAAACAACAATTTTTTTACAGTTCATGAATTGCCCGTGCCATGGGTATGCGCCGGCCTAGGCCAAAAGCCCGTGGCGATACCTTGACCAGGGGGGCAGCCTGACGGCGTTTATATTCTGCCCGGGCGCACAGGGTTAAAACCCGGCTCACGATGGCCGAGTCAAAGCCCTGCGCCACGATGGCCGCGCGATCCAGATTGCTCTCGATATGCAGGCGCAGGATGGCGTCGAGCAGCGGGTAAGGCGGCAGGGAATCCTGGTCGGTCTGGTTGGGGCGTAATTCGGCGCTGGGCGCCTTGTCGATGATGCTGCGTGGGATGAGCCCCTGGGTGGCGTGGATGTATTCGCATAGTTCGTAGACTTCGGTCTTGAACAGGTCGCCGATGGGGTTGAAGCCGCCGCACATGTCGCCGTACAGGGTGCAGTAGCCGACGGCAATTTCGCTTTTGTTGCCGGTGGTCAGGAGCAGACTGTCGAATTTGTTCGACCAACCCATCAGCAGGACGCCACGAATGCGCGCCTGCAGGTTTTCTTCGGTCAGATTAGCGACTAGGCCGGTAAAATATGGCGCAAAGGCCGAGAGGAGGCTGCTGAAAGGTCCTTCGATGGCGATGGTTTCCAGGCGGCAGTTCAGCTGGGCGCACAATTCGCGGCTGTGGTTGACCGAGCCTTCCGAGGAATAGCGCGAGGGCAGGCTGATACAGGTCAGGTTTTCCGGTCCGATGGCCTTGGCCACCAACACGGCGACAATCGCCGAGTCGATGCCGCCGGATAGGCCGAGGTGGGCTTTCTTGAAACCGCACTTGGCCATGTAGCCGCGAATGCCGGCCACTAAGGCCGATTCCAGCTCGGCCAGCCGGTGCGGTAGGGCCGGCGCCGCGTTGTCGGCGGCGGGCGGGCGGGCCGCCTGGTCGTCCAGAAGCAGGTCGGCCAGCAGTAGGGATTCGCCGAAGCCAGCCAGTTGCACGAGCTGGCCGCGGTTGTCGAGGACGAAGGAGCGGCCGTCGAAGACCAGCGAGTCATTGGCGCCGGCCGTATTGCAGTAGGCTACCGGCACTCCGCCGGTTCTGGCCAGCCGGCGGCACAGCTCGACGCGCAGGGCCAACTTGTCCAGCTGGTAGGGTGAGGCCGACGGCACGATGATGCAGTCGGCGCCGGCATCCAGGAGCTCAGCCAACGGGTCGACCGGGTAATGTAAGCCGGGCGATGGCGCCGCCTCGTACCAGATGTCCTCGCAGATGGCAAAGCCGAGCCGGAAACCGCCGAAATTGAAGACGGCGCGTACGGTGGCTGGCTCGAAATAGCGGGTCTCGTCAAAGACATCGTAGTTGGGCAACAGGGTCTTGGCTTGCTCGAAAACCACCTGGCCGTTCAGGATAACCGAAACGACATTACGCAGGCGGCGGCCGGTGTGTGACGGATTGCGGCCGATATGGCCGACCGCCACCGCCAAGTTGGCCGGCGCGCTGTCCTGCAGTTGCCGGAAGGCGCGCTCGTCCTGCTCGATGAAGGCGTCCTGATCGAGCAGGTCCATGGGAGCATAGCCGCAGAGGGCCAGTTCCGGCAGTACCGCTAGCTCGGCGCCGGCGGCCGCGGCTAGTCCGATCTGCTTGATGGCCTTGGCCAGGTTGCCCGGGAAGTCGCCGACCGTCGAGTCGAGTTGAATCAAGGCAATCTGCATGGAACTACTCCTCGGGGCTCACTTGCTTACCGCCCCCAGCCATAGTACACTGCGAATATGAAAAAGACAATCTTGATTGTCCTGGGCGACCAGGCCGCGCCGGATGCCGCCACCTTGGCTGAGGCTGCCAGTAGCCCGGCGGAGGGCGCTGGCAGCACTGGCGACGATGCCAAGCCGGCCAAGGTTTCCCCGCGCAAGGTTGCCGCTGCCCGCGCCAAACCAGCCGCCGTCATTCAGCCACATGCCTTTATGCCGGCCTTCCTGGCCGAGGCGCCGCTGGCTGGCCGCCAGGTCGGCTTGGCGCGCAGCGCTTCGGCCGGTGTAGTGGCGTCGGTGGACAACGGATCGCCGACGGCCGAGGCCAGCTTGCCGGAACAAACGCCGGAAGCCGTCCTGGCTACTTTACAGGCCTGGAACCCACTGTCTTGGTCCGGGGTGCGCAGTTTGTGGCAAGACATGGAAAACCGGCTGGATGGCCGCGTCGATGAACTGGTGGTACTGGTCGATCCGCCGGATGGCCCCGAGGAAATCCTGGCCTGGGCGGCGCGTGATATTGAACGTACGGCCCTGAGTTATGGCAACGGCCTGGCCGCTCTCCTGCAGGAAGCGGTGCGCCGCTTCGACGCGGCTGGTGGCGGTACTATCCTGCTGGTGCTGTGTAGCCAGCCGTTGGCCGGCGGTGGACCGGCGCGGGCTGGCTTGCGGGCGTTGGCGCTGGCGGCCGGCGCGGCGCTGGCCGAGAACTTATTGGAGCAGGCTTTGCCGGCTGGCTGCCGCTTTGCCGCCCTGCGCGACGAGTCGGGACAGGCCGATTTGCTGGCCCGGCATGTGATACGTCTTCTGACGGATTGGCCGAAGGACTCTGGCAAACTGGGCCGCTTCACCGGCAAGAGCGGCCTATTCGGACGTTTCTGAGCTAACGGTCACGTGCCGGCATCTGCTGTCGCGGCCACTGGCCAACCAGGAATAGGCGCAGCGCGCCGTGGGAGGGGACTATGGCGACGGCAAAGGTACGACGGTTTGGCATTCTGACCAGCGGCGGCGATTGTCCGGGGCTGAATGCCGCCATCCGCGGTGTGGCCAAGGCCGCCTCAGCCTGCTATGGCATGGAAATTGTCGGCATCAACAATGGCTACCGCGGGCTGATAGCCGGTGACGCCCGCCTACTCAGCGCGGAAGATTTCTCAGGCATCCTGACCCAGGGCGGCACTATCCTGGGCGCGTCGCGCGAAAAACCCTTCCGCAAGGCCAGCGACTCGGCCTGCGAAGACCCCGGCCGAGTTACGCTGAGCGGCGAGGCCGGGGCCGATGAGGCCGGCGATGGCCGGCCCACCGACAGCGATGCCGATTTCGGCCGCAGCAAGCCTGAACAGATCCTGCATACTATAGAAGAATTCGCCCTGGACGCTCTGGTAACGCTGGGCGGCAACGGCACCAATACCACTGCCCACGAGTTGTATAATTGCGGCGTGCCGGTCATTGGCCTACCCAAAACCATCGATAACGACATTTGGGGAACCGACGTCAGTTTTGGCTTTCATTCGGCGCTGGACATCGCCACCGAGGCCATCGATCGCCTGCACTCCACCGCCCAGGCCCACAACCGGGTCATGGTCATCGAGCTGATGGGACACAAGGCCGGCTGGCTGGCTCTCTATGCCGGCGTGGCCGGCGGCGGCGACGTCATTTTGATTCCCGAGATTCCATATTCCATCGAACTGGTGGTGCGCCGCCTGGAGGCGCGCCGCGCCGGTGGCAAGGCCTTCAGCATCGTGGTGGTGGCCGAAGGTGCCATGACGGTGGAAGAGGCGGCGCTGCCCAAGAAGGAGCGTAAGCGGCTGCGCGTCACCCAGACTTGGCCGTCCATCGGCTACCGGGTGGCGCACGAGATCGGACAGCGCAGCGGCATGGAGACCAGGGTGACGGTGTTGGGGTATCTGCAGCGCGGCGGCACGCCGACAGCCTATGACCGGGTGCTGGCTACCGCCTTCGGCACAGCCGCCGCTGACATGCTCCAGGCCAGCGTCTTTGGCCGCATGGTAGCCATGCGTGGCGACCAGGTGGACAGCGTGGCGCTGGCCGACGTGGCCGGGCAAGTGCGCCTGGTGCCGCCGGATCATTACATGCTGGGTACGGCGCGTCGCGTCGGCACCTGCCTGGGCGACGCTTGACTAGCAGGTTGTTAGCGGTGCCTGGACCTCCGTGTTGAAGCAGACGTTTCAGCGGAGGACGGACTGGCAACAGCCAAGGCCTGGCGCCGGTTGATGACGCGTCGGACCAGGATGAAGCCAAGACCGCCGATTATCATCAGGAAGCACAGCAGCTGACCCATCGAGAAATTCCAGGGCGTGCTGAAGACGTTTGTCGGCGCGGTCGGGTCACCCAAGGCGATAATGTAGCCCAGGTCCGAATCCGGCTCGCGGAAATACTCGATAAAAAAGCGGATGACGCCGTAGCCGGCCACGAAGCTGCCGGTGGCCAGGCCCTTGAAAGCGTGGCGCTTGCGGATGACCAGCCACATGAACAGGCCCAGCGCGATACCTTCAAAGAGCGCCTCATAGAGTTGCGAAGGATGGCGTGGCAGGTTGACCAGGGTACCGGTCAGCTCGATGCCGGCCTTGGCGGCGAAGTCCTTGACCCAGTCCAGACTGGTGCTGAAGCGGGGAGCGTGCGGGAAAACCATCGCCCACGGCGCGGCGCTAACCTTGCCCCAGAGTTCGCCATTGATAAAATTGCCCAGCCGGCCGAAGGTGTAGCCCAACGGTATGGCCACCGCTGTCATATCCAGCCATTCGATAGTCTTCAACTTGCGTACCTTGCAGTAGATGAGCATGGCGACCAGGCCGCCCAGCACGCCGCCGTGGAAGGACATGCCAGCCAAGCCGGTGAAGCGGCAGCCCTCGGCGAAGGGCCAGAAGATCAGCCAGGGTTTCTGCCAGTACAGGCCGCTGGTTTCGTAAACCAGGGTGCCGAAGAGGCGGGCACCGATGATCAGGCCGAAAATGGCGGCCAGGAAATAGTTGGCTATCTCGTCGGCGTCGTGGCCAAGCTGGCGTTCTTTGACCTGACGCTTGAAGAGCAGCCAGGCGACGGCGAAGGCCACCAGGTACATGAGGCCGTACCAGCGCAGCGGAAATTGTGGCCAGAAAGGGAATACTTCAGGTTTGAGCCAGGACGGGAATTGGACTGCGGCGAGCATGGCCGGGCCTCCGTTGTCGAATGGTATTGCCGATGCACGGCCGTTCCACTATACCGAGCGCTTGACCGCAGGACAAGGCCCCACGGGGAATTTGCGGCAAGGAGTCTGTCGGGCTTATTTTAGCGGCAGCTCGAGGATGCGGCCGAGTTGCGGGTCGAAGCTGAAGCAGACGCGCGACTTAGCAGTGCGGATCTCGTGGAAGCGGTTATGGCTCTCCAGGATGACTCCGGGGTAGATAGTGCCGCGCACCACGATGTCGCCGGGGTGGTACTCGTCGAACTTTTCGCGCAGCTCGATGAGCCGGATGCCGCGCTTCTCAAGCAACTTGAGCAATTTGACTTTTTCCTGGTGCGTCTGGTCGGGATTGCCGCCGATTTTTTGCAGGTCGTTCAGCTTGCGGTCGGTTTGTAGCAACAGGGCGCGCAGCTTGTCGATCTCGCGCTCCTCGGTCTCGATCAGGTCGTGCATCAGGTAGTCCTGGCCGAAGGACACCTGGGTTTTGATGCCTTTGTCCGAACCCAGGTTCTGGGCTTCGACGCCGTTGCGGGCGCGGCACAATCCACCCACCAGGTGGCCGCGCTCGCCTTGCAGCAGCACCTTGCCGTTGGTTTTAATGTTGCACAGCAGGGCCGAGCTCTTGAGGCTGATATTGTCCACCGATAACAGGATGGCTTGCTCGGCGAAGCTGGCATCGATGGTCTTGCGGGCGCGTACCGTGCCTTTCTTGGCGCCCTTGACGCCTTCGGTGATGCGCACCGCGCCGTCGGACGAGACCAGCGCGGCTTCGACCGATCCGCCGATAAAGACGTCGCCGCCGGCGATGATGGCGAAGCCGTTGACGATGCTGCCGGAGATGGCCACCGGACCGGGAAATTTGAGGTTGCCGGTGGCGGCGTCGACGTCGCCCTTGATTTTCTGCATGGCGTCGATGGTCAGCTGATTTTTTTCGTACCTGAGGTTGCCGGAACGGGTGGCGATGATCAGCTGCTCGCCGCTTTCCAGCTTTTCGACGCTGAGGCTGTCGTCCCAGCTTGGCGCCTCGCCGGCCCGCGGGTCGCGCGGCGCGCGGATGATGCGTCCGGCCACGTCCATGCCGTCCTGGCCGGTAGTGCCGATCTGTTCCAGGCGCAGGATGGGCTGACCAAGGGTGACGATGGTGGCGCGATCCTGGTTTTTGAAGTCGGTGGAGCCGTCATCGCGTACCGTCAGGGCCGCGCCGGTAGCCAGTCGCACTTGCCAGTGCAGGCGGAAGCCGCCGGCCGGGACCGGTTCCCGGGCTTGGGCGACGATGCGGTTCTTGACTTCCTGCCCATCCTTGGCGTCGGTGATGGCGGTGGTGATAGCCTTGAGGTCGATGCCGTAGCTGACGCCTTCGGCCTTGAGGGTGGCCTGGACGCGTTCTAGGTTAAGCGGCCGACCTAGGCCGTATTCGCAGGCCAGGTTCAGGCTGGCCTGGCGGGCGGCCTCGTCGATGATTACTTCGATGAGCGCGTCGCGGTAGGGCAAGACGCGCAACAGGCTCTCGCCGTCCTTCTCGCCGACCAGCAAGAGCCCGTCTTCCATGCTATCGAGGGACTCGTTGCCGAGGCGGACGTTTTCGAAGGGCCAAACTACCGGGTCGTTGCCGGGTAGGGCCGGCAAGATGGCGCCCAGGACGGTCATGCCCGGCGTGCCGATGGACGGGGGGCTAAAGTGGGCAATTTCCTGGTCGATCTTGACGAAGCACAGACTGACTACCTCGTTTAGGGCAAAATCGTTCAGGCTGTGGCAGAAACGGCTGAGGGCCGGTTCGTCTTTCAAGATTTTGATATACGCCATTTTTTGCTCGTCCGGCAGGAAGGCAACGCTGCCGCTGAGGCTGCGGTCCTTGCCGCTGGTTGGGGAGCGGCCTTCGGCCAACGGGTAGTCGGCCAGTTCCACCTTGTCGCTATGATAGAATTCCAAGACATCCTTTTTGAGTTTTTCGCCGTTAACACCGCGCAGTTTGGCGGCGACGATGGCGGCGCTGACAGCCGACAATTCCAGAGCACGGCCGTGGCCCCGGCCTTTTACCAGGCGCAGGCTGGCCTTGAGCTTGTCGTCGCTGACCGCTATGGCGATGACGGCGTCGCGGTCGCCGGACAGCGGCAGGCCGACCAGGGCTTTGCCGCCGCGAATGGCGGCGCTGATGGCGCGCTCTATTTCCTCGCGCTCGATAAGGCTGTCCGGCGAATCGGCGCATTCCAGGGCCAGGCGCAGGATTTCGGCCATGTCGGGCATCGGTAGTTGCCGGTTGCCAGGCTTGAAGTCGAGCAGTACGTTGGCGCCATCGGGCGATTTCTTGATTTCCCAGCGGTGGTCATGGAAGGGAATCAGGTCAGCCCACTGAGCGCCGACCCGGACAAAGCCGTCCACCTCGGCCCGGATTAGGTTCTTGTCCTTGACCAGGCCCGATCCGAGGTGAAAGCCGCTTTCGTCCATGGCTGGCGGCGGGATTGGTCTGCCGAAGATGCTCTTGCCGGCCTTGCCTGGCTTGGCGGGGAGGATGGCTGCCAAGGCGGTGCCGGCCGGAGCCCAGAAGTAGCGCACCACCTGCAAATCCAGCTTGACCGACTCGCGGCGCTCGACCTTTTCGTATTCGACGACTTTTTCAGCCTTGGCAAACAGCCCGGGCTTCTTGACGATGCGCTCGTGGGCGATGCGCTCCACCCGGCTGCGGAACAAGGCCGGCGGGTCGGCCTCGGCCAGAACCTTGCTGGCGAAGGGCTGGAAAGCTCCCGGTGCGGTCAGACTCTCCCAATCGGCTTCTTCGGGGCGGCCAGCCTCTGGTAAAGTGCCGGTCGCGACCCGAATACTGACCGGTCCCTTGGCCTTGGCCAGGTTAGTTAACAGTTCATCGATTTTACGGGCCGGCAATGGGGTGAGGCGCTGCTCGGACATCAGCCGGTTGAGGCGATCGGCGTTGATTTCCTCGCTGGTATCTTCGGCGTTACCAGCCGTCGTCGGTGGCGGCGCGAAATGGAGCAGGGCTTCCAGCTCGTCGGCTACCAGGGTCACGTAGCCACGTACGGTCAGGGCTGCCATGGCTTAAACGTTGAAGCCCTGGGCGATGGCGTGTGTCAGCTTGTGCTTGAGAAACTGGTTTTCCTTACGTACCTGGGTAAGCTCGAATTGTTGCATGCGGATGGTCTCGATTAAGTCCCCCGGGGTGAGGGCGCCAGAGGACAACAGTTCCTCGACGTAGCCGACTTTGGCGTCGAAATCGGTTTCGGCTTCGGTGCCGGCGGCGCTGAAGCTGTCGTCGAGGTATTCCTCGTCGGACAGCCGGTAATCGTCGTCGGCGTCGCTCTCGGTGGCGATGAGTTTGTCGGCGATGCGGTAGATGGCCTGGGCGATCAGGGAGTGCGGCTTGTAGCGGATGATCGGAATGCGGCTGCCTAGCGCCACGTCCTGCATATCGTCGCGGTAGATGATGCCGAGGTGCTCGAGGTCGATGCCCAGGTACTCGCGGCAGGAGCGGCGGATCTTCTGGGCCTTGTCGGCGTCCTTGGGGTCTTCCAGCATGTTCATGATGAGGCGCGGGTTGAAGCGCTGCATGCGTTGGTCAAATATGGCGTGGCTTTCCGGGTCCTCGAGGGCGATCCGGGCCACGATGTCGGGAATATAGACGCGCTGTAGAGACGAGCCATCGCGGCGCAAGCCTTCCAGGATGTTCCTGGCCTTGGTTTTAGGCTTGAAGCTTTCCCACATCAGCCGGAAGATGATGTTTTTGAGGAACAGGTAGGCGTTCAGGGTGGCGGTGAGGGTTGGCGCGGTGACCACCATGCCCCGGCCGGACAGCAGGAAGAAATCGAGGATGTTGGAACTGGTGCCAGCGCCCAGGTCCAGGATCAGGTAATCGGCTTTCAGCTCCAGCAGCTTTTTGGACAGCAGGTTTTTCTGGCGGGCGGTCAGGTTGGCCAAGCCGGGTAGTTCGGCGTCGCCGGGGATGAAGCGCATATTCGGGTAGTCGGTCTGGTAGATGATGTCCTCGAAGGCAGCGCCGCTGCGCGACAGCCAGGTGCCGATGCCGCAGCGCGGGGTGGCCAGGCCGATGATCAGGTGCAGGTTGGAGGCGCCAAGGTCAATATCCGCCAGGACCACGTCCTTGCCGGCCTGGGCCAGGGCGATGGCCAGGTTGGCGGCGACCATCGATTTGCCGACGCCGCCCTTGCCGCTGGCCACCGGGATGATATGCATGGTCAGTTGGCCTCGCCTGAGTTAACGGTCTCGACGGCGCCGTCTGGTTCCAGGGAATCAGCGGCGCCGGATGGGCGAGAATCGGTCCGGGATGAGGGTTCGTGGCTGGTCTTCATCAATACCAGTATAGCGGCAATCGCCAAATCCGCAAGCAGGCACAGTCCCAGAATGAGGAAAATCCGTGAACTGTTGGCCAGTGGCGCTTGGCGGATAGTTTGCGACACGGTGAACACCAGGAACAGGCAGTTGAGGACGCCCAACAGCCGGGCCAACAGGTTCAGTGGCCGATAGACGGCATAGCGTTGGCTGTCCAGGCTGAGGAAGAACAGACTGGCCGGCAAAAGCAGCTGGGGGGCGGCCATCAAGCGCAGAAAGCGAATGGTCAGCAGGTTGGCGTCCGGTGCCAGGAGGGGCAGGAGGCCAAGCACCAGTAGCATAAAGCGTGCCAGATCGAGCAGGCTGAGGCCGAGGATTGCCAGGTTGGGTTTGTTCATGCCCCCGAGTGTAGCCGCGGAAAGCCGGAGCGTCAATAAACTGGTCCACTATTCGGGCCGCGCTTTATCGGACAACGAAAAAATGGAATAAAGACCGTTCTGGAATGTTTACCTAGCAGGGTGTTGAAAAACGCGGATGCGGCTTTTCAACACTTCAAAAGCCGGTACAATTACGCAGCATAGCGCAAGCTATGCGAGGAATTGTTAAGGTTGTTGAGAAAGCAACCGGCTTTTTCAACAACCTGCTAGTCAAATACCTGCTTAGTTGACAATGCAGGGCACAAATGGCGATACTGGAGGCATGATGGAACCTACCCTTAAAAACCAGCCGGCAAAACCGGCCGGCAACCGCTTAGCGTGGGCGCTGATTGCCCTGCTCGTCATTTCCTGTTCGACCTTCACCTTGAGCGCCCCGGTCGCCCATGCCCAGGAAGGGCGCAGCGGTAATCAGGAGTACTTTAGCCTGTTCCAGAGTGCCTTCAACTTCATCCTGCAGAATTATGTCGATGAAGTCGATCCGCAGCTGCTGTTCGAAGGCGCCATGCAGGGGATGTTTAACGCGTTAGGCGACCCCTATTCCGCCTATTTGACGGAAGATATGGTGCGCGACCTGAGCGATACCACCACCGGTCGCTTTGGCGGCATTGGCCTTTATATTTCCAAGCCACTGCCTGAGGCTCTGCCGGCCGGCAAGAAACCCTTCGTTGAGGTGGTATCGCCGATCGAGGATACCCCCGGCTGGCGGGCTGGCATCATGCCGGGCGACTATATTACCCACATCAACGGCGAACCCACCGAGCCGATGCTGATGGACGAGGTCCTTTCCAAGCTGCGCGGCGAACCCAATACCCCGGTCACCATTACTATCCTGCGCGGCGAGAACCTGACGTTTGACGAAACCCTGACGCGGGCTCTGATCGAGGTTCCCACCGTCAAGCACGCCATGCTACCGGACGGCTATGGCTATCTGCGCATCATCGAGTTCACGCCGCAGACTGTCGGCCGGGTGCGTGAGGCCATCGACTTTTTCGAGCAGCACCAGTACAAAGGCCTGGTCATTGACCTACGAAATAACCCGGGCGGACTGCTCCAGTCGGCCATCCAGGTGGCCGACCTCTTCCTGGATGCCGGTGTTATCGTCTCTACCCAGTCACGCAATGCCTACGAGAACACTTCCTACCGGGCCCGGGCCGATTTACGCGTCGCCAAGAACGTGCCCATCGCGGTGTTGATCAATCGCGGTTCGGCCAGCGCCTCCGAAATTCTGGCCGGCGCCCTCAAAGATCATCGCCGGGCCTACCTGGTGGGCGAGAATTCCTACGGCAAGGGTTCGGTCCAGCAGGTGCTGCCGCTAGGTGAGACCGGCTTCAAGCTGACTATGTCGCGCTACTATACGCCCAGTGACGCCAATATCGACAAACAGGGCATTGCGCCGGACCTCGAGATCCTGGAGCCGGAACTGACGCCGGAAGAAGAAGCCTCGCTGGCTGGCCTGATTGACGCCAATACCTTCGGGCTCTTTGCCGAACAGCATCCGGAGGCCACCGCCAGCCAGATTACCGCCTTTGTGGCCGGGTTGCGCTCGGCCGGCTCGCCGGTGTCGGAGCGGTTGCTGAAGCGCCTGACTAGGAACCAGCTGAACCGGACACGCATCGCGCCGGAGTTTGACCTGGAATACGACCTGCAATTGATAGCCGCCATGGAAGCGCTGCGCAATCCGCAATTCAGCCAATTGCTGGCTCAGGTTTTGTCCGTCCGGCAGTTGCAGGAACGCCGCGAAGCCAACCAGTAAAGGTGCGCTGTCTGGTTTTGCCGCCGGATTGGAGCGGCGGCGACAGCTGCCGCCTGGTCGGAAAAGCAGCGCGGCGCCTAGTATCGGTGCTCAGGCTCGGCCCGGGTGATTCGTTCGCGGCTATTTCGGCCGCTGGCGAGCCTTTCCACTGCACTATCCGTGAAGCCAGCCCCACTGCCGTCGTGTTGGCGGTGGAAGCGGTGGCCGGCGGCCAGCCCGCCGTCGCGGTGCTGCCGGACGCGAGGGCGCGTCGTGCAATACCGGCGCGTCGTGCAATACCGGAGACCGGCGCTCAGACCGCTGCTTCGATTCCCCTGATTATGCCTGGTCAGCCCGACGCTGGTGAGTCGGCTGCAGGCCACGCGATTCTGCCCTCGTTTATTCTGGTGGTGGGTATGCTAAAAGGCAACAAGCTGGACGACGTGGTGCGCATGGCTGCCGAGGCCGGCGTGCGCCGGATTGCCTTGTTGGCCTGCAGCCGCTGCCTGCCTGGCGGCGATGGCCGGCTGGAACGGCTGCAACGCATCGCCGACGAGGCCTTGTCCCAATCCGGGTCGGCCGTCCGGACGGTGGTCGAGGCGCCCTGCACGCCGAGTCAGCTGGCCGAGCGCTATAGTTTAGCGGCCGGCGGCGTGCTTGGTCGCTTGGGTCTGTTCTTTCATGAATCGCCAGCCACGGACGTCGTCAGCCTGCACCGACTGTGCGGACCGGCGGCGACCGAGGTGGTGGCCTGTATTGGTCCGGAGGGCGGATTCAGCCCCGCCGAAGTGGATTTGTTCCGGGCGGCCGGTTTCAAGCCGGCCTGGCTGGGGCCGGCGGTAATGCGGGCCGAATCGGCGGCGGTGTTCGCGCTTGCTGCCCTGCGTATTCTGTACCTGGAGCGTTCTGCATGGATCAACAACGAGTAAAGCGTCTCAGCCTCCTCAATGTTCCGGTTGACTTCGTCCAACCCGATGACCTGGAGGAGGTCGTCAAGCTGCTGTATGCCGACGGTAAAAACCATCAGATAGTGTTACTGTCGATGTCCGACTTGCTGCGCGCCCGCCGGGCCGGTGAGTTTCGGACTATGGTGCTGGGAGCGGCCCTGGTGTTGCCGATTTCGCTGTCCATCATCCGCTTGGCCGGTTTTTTGCGCCGCGACAAGCCAATCCGCTACGAGCCTTTCCTGGCCATCATCGAGTTGATGCGTATCCTGGAGCATTACAGTAAAACAGTCTACCTGTTTGGTGGTAGCCCGCGTCACCTCAAGCTGGCGGAAAAAAATATTCACGCCACCTTTCCGCAACTGCACATCGTCGGCCGGCATTCAGCCATTTTCCCACGTTCTTTTCACATGAGCATCGTCAAGGCTATCCAGAAGGCCAGCCCGACCTTGCTGCTGGTCGGTACCGGTGTCCCGGGCGGCGAGCGTTGGATCCCGGCCCATCTGAAAAATTTCCGGAGTGGGCTGTACCTATGGGGATCTGACATCCTGGACGTCTTTGCCGAGAAACGCTTCCGGCCGCCGCAGTTCTTGTTCAAGCATGGCTTGGAGTGGTTGTACTACTACCCGCGTGCCCCCTGGAAGTTCCTGCGCTTCTTGCCGGCCATCTGGATGGGCATCCTGTCCGTCTGGTACCGCTTGCGTCGCCTCTGACCTGCCGCTAGCGGATTTCGCTTATCGCTTTTTTAGCCTAGCTCGGCGGGCTTCGATCTGCTATTCTTGGGTACAGGGTTTTCTTACTACTCTTTGCATCGGGAGGTCTTTGATGAAACGACGAATTACCCCAGGCTTGCTACTTGCCTCATTGCTGTACCTGACGGCCTGCGTCAGCCAGCCGGAAACTGCCGTGGCCACAGGCGACAATCCGTCCCAGCCAGCAGTCGTCACCGCCGCAGCCGAACCGGTCGCTAGCCCACCCCAGCTGGTAGCGCGTATCATCCCCCTGGTGATCCGGGAAACCTTCAGCTATGCCGATGGCGTGGTCGACCGTTACTTTGAATATGAATATGACGACCAGCACCGCCTCGCGGTCCGACTGACGCGTACCGTGTCGCAGTCGGAGCCGCTGGAGACGATGCGCCGGCAGTACGCAGCCGAGCACTTGACGCGCCAGCAGCAGTTCAATGCCTCAGGCGAGTTGGTATCGACCATCGCCTACAGCTACGACGCTGCCGGGAACCTGGTGCGTGAGAGTCTGCTCGATGGTCTGGATCGCCCGCAGACGGTATCATTGTTTAGCTGGGACGCCGCTGGCCGCCGGGTCGACTGGCAAGTTTTCAACGGCGAGGGCACACTTCAGGCGCGCAGCGAATATGCCTACGACGCGGCCGGCCAGTTGCAGTCGATTCGCCTGCTCAACGGCGCCGGCGTCCTGGTCGAGACCGCCGAATACCTTTATCGCGCCGACGGCCTGCTTGACGGTATCACCTATGCCTCGGCCCAGGGTACCACCGTCCGGCGGGTCGTTTACGCCTATGTCAACGGACAGCGCAGCGAGGAAACGCTATTCCGGTCGGGCACCCGCCTAGAGCGCCGCGTGGTCTACGCGGTGGGTGAGTTGGGCGAGGACCTTCAGCACCAAGTCTACGACGCCGCAGGCGTCTTGCGCGAACAAGTTACTTTTGAATACCGCTATGTGCAGTTAGCGGAGTAAGGAAGAATATGCGTAAAATCATTCTGGTTTTAATGGCCGCGCTGCTGGCGTTGCCGATCGCGGCGGCCGACGAGGCCACTCGTTTACTTGGTTATGTTTTAACAACCGCCAATACCGTTGCGGCGCGTTATTCGGCGACGCTCAACCTGGTGACCAATGGCGATCCGGCTGGCGCCGAGTATGTGGCCGATGCTTTGACCCTCGAACTAGAAGCGCGCAGTACCATTCGTCCCGGCGTGCAGACTGAAGCCTACGAACGGCTGCTCCAGTTGATGGCCAAGGCTTTGGGCGATTGGCGCTACAGCAATGCTGCCGCCTCACTCTGGCGCGTAGTGCAGGAATCAACCGAACCGCTCACCCAGGCCGAGGCCCTCATCTCGCTGGGCGCCATCCGGGCCACCGAGTATGGCGAGCGCATCAGCCTGATGCTCACGGACCTGAACTCGCGGCCGGCCCGGGATCCGGAAGCCGGCGAGAAGCTGGCCTACGGCGCTATCCTGGCACTGGAGCGGATGCGTTTCAGTAGCGGTTTCCGGGCTGTCTTCTTTGCGGCTGACGCCTGGTATAGCCAACGCGTCAAGGAGCAGGCCCAGACCAGCCTGCCGCTTATCTTGGCCGATCCATCGGTCGAACTGCTGGATATCCTGCGCGTCGAAAGCAACCCCCGTCGCCTGCGCGCCTTGCAGTTCAGCCTGGCCTCCAGCCTGAGCGGTGAACAAAAGATCGCCATCGCCAGGCTCGCCCTTCAGGTGGGCATTCAGACCAATCCGGCCAACCGAGCCGAGGCTACCGTGTTGGCCAACCTGCGCAAGCTGTCCCTGAACGCCTTGGTGGATCTGGGCGACCGCTCCGGCGCCGCCGCGACCGATTTTACGGCGGCCTACCACCTGGCCGAGCGCAATAACGATGTCGACGAGAAATTGCTGGCCTTGCGCGCCATGGGCAATGACCGCAGCGCCGCCTCGGCCAGGGAATTGGCTATTATCATCACTCGCCTGAATGATGACCAGCAGGCCGGGCGGGTCAACGAGGAGCGCAACCGGCTGATGCAGGCTGCCTTGGAATACGCTGCTATTAGCCGTAGCCGGGAATTGTACGCTGCCCTGCAGCAGGTCAATATTAACAACGGCTGGTCCAATACTATCATTCGCCTTGCCAACGAAGCCCTGCAAGTGTTAGAGTAGGCTGATCCGAGAAGCTTCCCCGCCGGTCGCCGTCAGCGACGACCGGCGGGGAACGGTCTGTCGGCCCGTAAGGAGTATTAAGCATGGATGCATTTGCCCGCCGTCGCCACACCCTGGCGGCCGACCTGAAAGCCCGCGGCCTGGCCCTGGCCCTGTTCGAGGATACCGAAGGACGGCGTGACCCGTCGGTGCGTTACTTTACCGGCCATCCGGGCGACGCTCTATTGTTCATCGCCGCCGACGGCCGCTCGGTACTCGTTCCCTGGGACATCAACATGGCCAATGCCATGGCCACGGTTGACCTCATCATTGCCTATACCGATTTCGGCCGCAGCGTCTACGGCGCCATGAAGGCCATCATCGAGCGCTGGGCCATCCCGACCGGCGGCCGGATCGACCTGCCCACGGCCACTCCTTATCTCAACTACATCGAGTTCGTCGAGCAGTGTCCCGATCACGATTTTGTCTGCGCCGAGACGAGCGCCAGCCAGAAAGCCCTGGCGATGCGCGCCGTCAAGGACGAGGCTGAGCTGGCCATCTATGCCATGGTCTCGCGTATCACCGACGAGCTGATGGACGACATCGAGGCCGGCGTACGCGCCGGTGATTTGACTACCGAGACCGAGGTAGCCCTGTTCATCGAGCGGGAACTACGCGAGCGCGACTGCGAGTCGACCGGCTTTGACACCATCGCCGCCGGTCCGACGCGCAGCTTCGGCATCCACGCTTTCCCGTCCTACTCGTCCGCCGGCTTCGGCGACGAGGGCCTGTCAATCCTGGACTTTGGCCTGGTTTACCAGGGCTACACCTCCGACGTTACCATGACCTTCGTGCGCGGCAAGCCGGAAGGCCGGCGAGCTGAGATGATCAGCCTGGTGTACAGAGCCTATAACGAGGCAGTGGCAATGTGCGCCCCTGGCGTCAAGAGCCGCGACATCGCCCTGCGCGTCGAGGCCATTTTCAAGGAAAAAGGCTTTGTCATGCCGCACGGCCTGGGGCACGGCGTCGGCCTGGAAGCCCACGAGATGCCGCCAGTGAATACCCGCGAGTCCAATACCTGGGTCCTGGAACCCGGTCACATCATCACCATCGAGCCCGGGCTCTATGACCTGGAACTCGGCGGCGTGCGTCTCGAGAATGACGTCTTGATTATCGAAGGCGGCCACGTGGTATTGACGCACTCGCGTATTGTGCAATTATAAAGTAACTTGGCGCCAGGCGTAGGCCTGGCATTAAAACGGACGGTCGTCGCGGCATATTTCTAGCGGCGGCCGTTTTTTTTGGTGCGCAGGCCAGCCGCGAGCCTGGACAGCCGCAGTGTTGCTGGCGGGCGTTACAGGCGTACGGCCTGCCAGGCCAGTTGACGGCCGGCGGCCGGCGGTAGGCAGCCGTCGATCTCGGACGGCACCTGCCAGGCTTGCCTGGTCAGCAGCAATTCGCCGCGATTGGGTGGAAGGCGGTAGAAGTTGGCGCCGGCCCGGCTGGTGAAGTGTTCCAGGGCCGACAGGGCACCGGCGGCGGCGAATACCTCGGCCAGGAGTGGCAGGGCCACCGGCGCGGTATAGCAGCCGGCCGGCGCAGCGCTGGATAGCTTGGCGGATACCGGGTGCGGCGCGCTGTCCGAGCCGAAGAAGAAGCGCGGCGATCCGGAAACGGCCGCAGCTACCAGCGCCCGACGGTCGGCAGCGCTCTTCAACGGCGGTTTGCAGAACAAGCCGGGCTGTAAGCTGCCGCCCAGCAGGTCATCGATGCAGAAAAAGAGGTGGTGGGCCGTGATGGTGGCAGCCACTCGTTCCGGCCAGGCCAACACGGCTGCCACGGCGCTAGCGGTGGACAAGTGTTCCAACACGATGCGCAGCCGCGGGTAGGCGTGAATCAGTCTGTCTACCACTGGCAGGAATTCGGTTTCTCGTTCCAGGGCCGGTGCGGCTGGATTCTCGCCGTGGATGGACAGGACAATATCGTTGTCTTCCATATAAGCCAGTTCTTGGTGGATGCTGGTCGGGTCGGCCACGCCGTCGGCGGCGTTGGTAGTGGCGCCGGCCGGGTAATATTTACCCGCTAGGCAGCCGGCCGCCAGGCAGCCGGCCACGGCGGCCGTTCCCATGCCCGGCAGCAGCTTGAAGGTCATCAGTGGCTGGCAGCTCGGGGCGGCGGCGGCGATTTGGGCTCGGTAGGCGTCGACGGCTAGGCCGTCTGCCACTGGCGGCAGGGTGTTGGGCATGACCAGCATGCGTCCGCAGCTAGTGGCTGTCCGGGCGGCATAGGCCGCCAAACCCGGTCCCTGGCGTAGATGGACGTGCCAGTCGTCCGGTAGACCGAGCCGCAGCTCATTCATTGAAGGCGAATTCCATGATTGAGACGTCGTCGTCGAAGTGTTCCTGGATGGCCTCGTGGCGGATGGCATCGATGATGCGGTTGATGGGTGATAGGCAAGCCGGTGCCAAGGCGCACTCGCGATGGTGCTCCAGCAGGATATCGAGGAATTCGTTCCAGGCCAACATGGTGCCGTCCTTCTTGCGGATCTCGAAGATTCCGTCCGAAAAAAGGTAGATGTGCGAGCCAGGTTGGATAGTCACGCGCCGTTCCTGGAATTTCGCGGCGTCGTCAACGCCGATAATGCAGCCTTCGCTGGTCAGTTCCTCGGCCAGGCCATCCGGGCCAACCAGAATGGCCGGTGGCGCGCCGCCCGAGGCATAGCACAGTTCCCGCGTCTTGGAATTGTAAACGCCGTACCAAATAGTGAAGTACATGTTGTTCTGCTCCTCCAGCCGGAAGGAGCGGTTAAGGGTGGCCAGCACGCTTGCGGGCATGCCGAAGTCGATATTGCCCAGGGTTAGGCTGCGCAGGACGTTCATGATAGTGACCGACAGCAGGGCTGCCTCGATGCCGTGGCCGCTGACATCGATCAAGTACAGCGCCAGCCGTTGGTCGTCCAGCCGCTGGTAATAAAAGCAGTCGCCGCCGAGGCTGAGCGATGGAATGAAGGCCCAGTCCGCGGCTACGTGCCCCCAGCGCAGGCGGGCCGGCAGCAGGCTACGCACATAGGTAGCGGCATCGCGCAGCTCAGCGGCCAGGCGATTCTGGGTTTCCAGCAAGCGTTTGAGTACCTGGTCCTTCTGTTGCTTGTACTCTTTTTTTTCGAGTAGGCTGTCAATGCGGGCCCGTAGGATGCTGGGATCGAACTGGCGCAGGAAATAATCCTCGGCGCCCATTTGCAGGCAGTGGGCGATGGAGCCGGGTTCCTCGAGTGCGGAAATGACGATGACAGCCGTTTCGCGCAGGTGCTCGTCGGCCTTGAGGGCTTCCAGGAACTGGAAACCGTTCATGTGGGGCATCATCACGTCCAGGAGGATGATGTCGAAGGGCGCCTTGGACAGAATGTTGAGGGCGTCCTGGCCGTTTGTGGCTAGACAGACGATGTGTCCCTGGCGCTCCAGGTGGCGGGCCAGGAGGTCACGGTTGAATTCGTTGTCGTCGACGATCAGGATGCGGCCAGAGCGCTTGGCTCGGGCTGACTCGATGTAGGCGGTGCGTGGCGGGTGCGGCACCGCTGGCTGGCCGGGCTGGCTGGCCGGCGGGGCGTCGTTGCTGCCTAAATAGTCCTCAAACAGGTCGACCAGTGCGTTGGCCGCTTCGCGCACCTTGCCGACATCGGCCTGAATATCGCGGTCGTTGCTGGCCATGGCCAGGCGGCGGGCGGTTTGGGTCAGCGAGATCAGGCTATAGAGGCAGGCGTAGACGGTTTTCTTGACCGTTTCCAGTTGGTCTGTGTTTTCCGGGCTGGCATTATCGGCCGTGCTCAACTGTAGGTATTCCTGGACCGGGTCGCGTAACGCCACGGCGGCACTTTGCAAATCGAGGATAGTTTGACGCAGGTCGCTGGTTTGGATTACTTCGGCTTGCACGGCCAGGAGCTCCGCGTAGCCAACGATATGATTGAGGAAGGTGCGGGCCTCGTGGCGAAAGCGGGACCGCTCGTCGACGCTCATGCGGCGGCCTCAGCTTTTTTCGGCATGTTCCTCGGCGTATTTGCGAAATTCCGCTTCGGACATCGTGTCGGCATACATGGGATACAGAGCTTCGACTAGATCTTCCAAAGTCGGGAATTTTGCCCCGTCAAGTTTATAGGCCATTATACCTCTCCTGTGCATCAATGGATCGCCGATTTTTACTGCTGACTATTTTTGCCTGCGGCTCGGCGGGCCGCTGCGGAGAACTTTCCTGCCGACTCTGGCCATCGTGCACGGCGCAGCCTCGGGAGCAGGTTCACGCTGAATATTAACGGATAGTCTGGAATAATTCAAGAAAATAATTCTTGATAACTCCAAACGGGCTGTTTTACTTGATGAAGGTGGCTTGATTGGCTGTCCCGTCGAAAATTTAGGGGCGCGTATCCTATTGTGGCGCTTTAAGGAACAGGCTGAGGGCGCTGATGCCAAGTCCCATCACCAGGCTAACAATTAGGGCGGCAATGGCCACGCCGCAGGTGGCGGCTAGGATGGTTTTACGCTTGCCCAAGCCGAACAACCAGGCGCCAAGCGTGCCTGTCCAAGCGCCAGTAAAAGGCAGCGGGATGGCCACGAAGAGAAGAATACCCCAGTAGCCATATTTTTCGATGCCGGCGTGGATCTTTTGGCGGGTTCGTGCCACCACGCGGTCAAACAGTTTGGCATACCAGCGCCAGCGGTAGAAAATTCGATGGAAGGTTTCCAGGAAGATCAACACGAGCGGGGCCACCAGAGCATTGGCAGCAAAAGCCGTGACCGCCGCCAAGGGCAGCGGCATACCGTTGAGCACGGCGTAGGGGATGGCGCCGCGCAATTCGAAGATTGGCAGCAGCGCCAGGATGATGGTGGTAATTACAACGGATATAGTCATGATGGCGCATTATAAAGCAGGGCCTGGGCTTGGACAAGTCGCTAGGGGGGGAGCGCTTGCCATGCTCGGTGCCGTGGCCTATACTGCCCGGATGACTGATCGCATCATTTGGATAAAACGCGCCGCTTTGCTCAGCCTAGCCGGCAATGGTCTCCTGGCGGCGGCAAAACTGCTGGCTGGCTTCCTGGCTGGTTCACTGGCTGTGATCGGCGACGGCATCGACTCGTCGACCGACGTGGTCATCTCGCTGGTGGCTTTGATCGCGGCCGGCTTCATCAACAAGCCGTCCGACCGAGAGCATCCCTATGGCCACAGCCGGGCGGAAACCACTGCCACCACTATTCTGTCTTTTGTCATTTTTTTTGCGGGGGCGCAGCTGCTCCTGTCCAGTCTGCACAGCCTGCTTGAAAACCGCGCCCGCGAGCTGCCGAGCAGCCTGGCCATCTGGGTCAGTCTGGTGTCGGTGGCCGGCAAGTTGTTGCTGGCCTGGTCGCAATTCGCCATTGGCCGGCGGACGTCGTCGGCCATGCTGCTGGCTAACGGCAAAAACATGCGCAACGATGTCCTGATGTCGGCCACCGTGTTGCTGGGGGTGCTGGTGACCACGCTATTGCGCCTGCCCTTGATCGACACCGTGCTGGCCATGGTGGTCAGCCTGTGGGTGATGAAGTCGGCGGTCGGCGTTTTCAGCGAGGCCAACGACGAGCTGATGGACGGCAAGGCCGACCCGGTGCTTTACCAGGCGGTCTTCGGCGCGGTTCATGAAGTGGCCGGTGCCGCCAATCCGCATCGGGTGCGGGTTCGCAAGCTGGCCTCCCTCTATGATATTGACCTGGATATCGAGGTTGACGGCGACTTGCCGGTGCGTGAAGCTCATGAAATATGCCAGGCGGTGGAGTTGGCCATCAAGGCGCGCATCGACAACGTATACGACATCGTGGTGCATATCGAGCCGGCTGGCGGCGGGAAGCATGTCGAGCAATTTGGGCTGGACGAAGCGACCTTCCAGGCCGATGAGCCACCGGCGGCGGCGATGGTCAAGCCAAGCGCTCCAGGCGTTCCATGAAGGCGATGCAGCGGTAGCGGATCAGCAATGCCGGCGGCTTGCCGCGTGGCAGGCTGTCCAGCGGCAGGGTTCCGCCGGCCATGTGGCCGTGCCCGCCGCCGTGGCCGATGCCGTCGGCGATGGCCTTGGCCAGGTCGTTGGCCAGGACGTCCGGCCGGCTAGAGCGCACCGAAAATTTGACGTCGGTGGCGCGGGTGGAGTATGTTACCGCCACCTCGACCTCATCGACCGACAGCAAAAGGTCGGTAGCGGCGCCGATGAGCGAATCGTTGGCTGGTCCCAGTTCCAGGAAGCCGAGGCTGTCGTAGATCTCGACGCTGCGTAGGCCTTCGGCGTAGAGGGCTAGATCGCGGCGCGATAGCTGGCAGCTGCGCAGGGTGCGCAATTGCTGGCGGTCCGCCAGGTGGTTGAGCCGGCAGAACATCTCGGCGTCCAGGTCGGCCACGCCGCGTACTAGGTAATCAGTGTCGATGAAAAGGCCGTACAGGAGCGCGGTGGCCACCGCTGGCGAGGGTGTCAGGCTATTCTCGAAGTAATAGCTGGCGATGATGGTCGAGCAGGCGCCGATCTCGGGGCGGATGTCGCTGAAGCGCCAGGCGGTGCCAGCGCGCAGGCTGTGGTGGTCGATGACGGCTACCTCAAGCCCGGGCAGGTCAAGGATGTTGCCGCTGCCTTTTTGGGCGTCTACCAGCAGCACCCAGTCGGTAGACTTGAGGTGGGGCGACTCGGTCACCGGCAAGATGTCGATGTCGAAAAGCTGCAGCATGGTGCGGGTGTCGGTTTTCTCGATGGCGCTGTTATAGACCAGGCGACTGTCGATACCACGCAGCCGTAGCAGGGCTTGCAGCCCGAAGGCGGCGGCGATGGCGTCCGGGTCGGGCACGTCGTGGGTCTGTATAATGACGGAGCCGGGAGCTTGGTTGAGCAGTGTGCACAATTCGTCGAGCCTGCTGCCCATGGTTAAGCCTCCTGTCGGTCAGTTGAGGTAATTCTAACCCTTGGGTGCGCGACGGTCAAGCAAAGCCACCGCGGCTGGTTTGTGCCAGGAGGAGTGGATGATGGATGACCAGCCTGGCGCGACCTGTCCTTTGTGCGGTGGCGGGGATTGTTGCTTCCGCCTGGAGCGGCACGGCCGGCGTTACTGGACTTGCCGCGACTGCGACCTGTTGTTTCTGGACCGCGCCCAGTTGCCGGCCTCGGCCGACGAGCGGCGGCGCTACAGCCTGCATGACAACAGTCAGCGCAGTAGCGGCTACCTGGCCTTCCTGGAACGTCTGCGCCGTCCGGTCTTGGACTGGCTGCGGCAGCGCTGGCCGGAGCACGTCAGCGCGGCTGGTAACCGGCCACGGGGGCTCGATTATGGCTGCGGGCCGTATCCGATGCTGGCCGAGCTGATGGCCGAGACTGGTTTCCCGGTGGTCGCCTGGGACCCTTACTTCTCGGAACGGCCGCGTTCCAGCCTGGTGGCCGAAGCGCCGTTCGACTTTATTTTATGCTGCGAGGTGGCCGAACACTTTTTCCGTCCACGCGAGGAGTTTGCCTTCCTTATCGGCTTGCTGGCTCCTGGCGGCTTGATCGCGGTTATGACCGCCCGACACGACGCGGTCGACCGGCTGGAGGCTTGGCACTACCTGAGCGACGAGACGCACGTCAGCCTGTTCAGCCGGCGCAGCCTGGATTGGCTGGCCGGGCGACTCGGCTTGCGGCTTACCCTAAGGGCCGGGGATATCGCCTTTCTGGAACTAGTCGAGGCTGGTTAACCAGGTCGGGCTACTCGGTAGCGGCCATGCGCTGGACGGTGGCCTGGGCCATGCGCCATTCGATGGTGCCTTGCCGGTCGGCGTCTAGCGCCATCTGGACGTAGCGCAAGCCTAGCTGCGCTTGGCCGCGGGCTATCCAGTACTGGCCAAGGTAGAACAGGCCGGCGGCCCGGTCGTCGAGGTCAGTCTCGCGGGCTATCTGCTGCTCCAGATCGGCACTGGAGATGCTTTGGTCGACTACCTGGCGCAGCAGCAGCCACTGTAGCGGCTCGCTACTGCGGTCAATGCGCGGCAGATTACGGGAAGCGTAGTCGCGCGCCTCGCGTTGCTGGCCGTTCATCAGCATGGCCAAGGCGGTGGCGATATAGTATTCCTTGCGGTTGGTGGTAAATGTCAGCGCCTGGTTGAAGGCTTGGGCGGCGCCGGACCAGTCGGCCAGACGAAAGCAGAGCACGCCGATGGCCTCCCAGGCGTACCAGTAATCGGTGTTGATGGCGGTGATGGTCCGATAATCGGCCAGAGCCGCTTCGTCCTGTCCGGCGCGTTCCAGGATGGAAGCCCGGTAGACGTAGGGCAGGAAGAAATCCGGCGTGGTGGCTATGGACTGGCTGAAATCGGCCAAGGCCAGGTCGGCGCGGCTGCTATCCATATAGAGTCGCCCGCGTTCCAGCCAGGCCCAAGAAGATGGTTGCAGCTCGATGCTACGGTCCAGATCGGCCTCGCATTCGGCCAGGCGGCCCATTTGGTAGAACGTGCGGCTTCGGTCCAGGTAGACCAGGCCGTCGGCTGGCGCCAGCTCGGCGGCCCGGTTGAGGCTGGCCAGGGCATCGGGGAAGTCGCGGCGCCGGTATTGCAGCCGAGCCAGGCCGACCAGGGCGTCGACATGGTCTGGATTGGTGCGCAGGACCTGTAGGTAATTGACTTCGGCCTGCTGGTAATTCCGCTGGGTGTAATGGATGGTGCCCAAGGCGTAGCGGGCATCGGCGTTGTCGGCATCCAGCTGCAAAACCTTTTCCAGAACCATTTTCTGGGCGTCTCGGTTGCCGCTGAAGCGCTCGATCTCGGCCTTGACCAGCAAGGCTTCCAGGTTGTCGGGTTCGGTCGTCAACAAGGTATCGATGGCCGTGCGGGCCTGAATCAGCTCATCTAGTGAAATAAGCAACGATGCCTTGACCAGATAGAAATCCGTCCGTTCCGGATAGTCACTCATGACGCCGCTGAGGCGTTCTAGGGCGGCGCTATAGTCACGGCGGCTGGTATAATCGTAGATGGCATCAAGGTTCAGGGCCAATAATTCTTCCGGGGTCGGCGCTGCCACGGTCGGGATGGCGGCCACGCTGGCTGAATCGTTCAAACTGTTCGGTTCTGTAACGCAGCCTGCTAACGCCAAAGTCAGCAGGATAACCATCAAGCTGCCAGTGCTAATCAATAAGTGTCTTTTGTCCATACAAAACTCCAAGTCCGAAATCTAACATATTATCGGCCGCTGATAAAGCCGGGCTTAGCGGCATCGGCTTGCTGGCGGTGTCAGACAGATACCTACAAAGCATGATATAAAATACTATTACTGTCTATATTTTTAGACAGTTGATTACTTCAGGTAAGCAGAAAGGAATATTGCGATTTGTTAACTGTTTTGCAAGCATACAAATAGTATATATTTATCTTGTTGTGGAATATTGGCATGATTATTGCATGTAATGGTAGTACGCTTGATATGATTGGGGCAACCATGAGTGATTTCTACCTGTTCTTGACAAACCGCCGCCATCGCAACAGCGTTCTGGCGGAGCTGTCCACAGAATTTGTACGGAAGAGCATTCACCTGCTGGTGGCCTTGGTTCCGGCGCTGGCCGCCTGGAACCGGCCCTTTACGATGTTCCTGTTATCAGCCGGCACCGTGTTCTACGCCTATAGCGAATATATGCGCATGTTGGGTTACCGCATTCCGGTAGTCTCCGCCATCACTGCCTTGGCGGCCCGCAAACGCGACGCTGGTCATTTCGTACTTGGTCCGGTGACACTGGGCATTGGCGCCTTGTTGGCCTTGGCCTTGTACCCAAATCCGGCCGCCAGCATCGCCATTTACGCACTAGCTTTCGGCGACGGCTTATCCAGCCTGGTGGGGCGCATTTTCGGCAGCATCCGCCTGCCCTTGACCGGCGGCAAGTCGCTGGAAGGCAGCCTGACCTGTTTCTTTGCCGTCCTGACCGCTTCCTATTCGGTTACCGTCGACCTGCCGCGCTCGGCGATCGTCGCCCTGGTGGCCACCGTCACTGAAGCCCTGCCTTCGAAGGATTTCGACAACATCCTACTGCCCATGGCGGCCGGCCTGGCGGCCGTCCTGCTCTTCTGACCGACTTAACATTCCAACCATGTCCGGGCATCGGCCCGGATGGACGTTCAACGCCAAAGGTAATAGACATACATGTTCTTGAGGTAAACCCAGGCGCCAGCACCCATGGCGGCCAAGGCCGGAATCAGTAGCAGCCAGGACGGGCTGCCGCGCAGCAAATGGGCGCCGCCCAGCATGGCCAGGCTGGCCAAACCGCAAAGCAAAAAAGTCCGATTGCCGTTGTTGCGCCAGGCAATGAGGTAGTTGGCCGCTATCAGGCCGATGATGGCCAGGTCAAAGGCTCCAGACAGGCTGCGGTAGCCGCGCGCCATCAAGAAATCGTTGTCGATAGCGCCGGTGTTAAGCGGCTGGATCGAGGCGAAAAGTAGTGAGAAAAAAATAATTATCATGATGGCCGGATTCAGCCGTTCCTGCTTGAAGCCATTGGAAAAGATACTGGCCATGAACATGGCGGATAGGCCAATGTAGCGGCCGAACAATACCACCCGGGTAAGCAGGGTGAGGATGGCCATGTTGATTTCAGCCCGGCTGAGCCCCAAGATGAGCAGGCGACCGGCTTCCAGCGATAGGCTTAGCGCCCATAGGGAACAGAAGAATATTTCCACCGAGATGCTTTTGCCGATACCGAGCGCTATGACGGCGTTGCAGGCCAAGCCGGCCGCCAGACAGAGTAGACCGGCGGTGATGCCGGCCACGAACTGGGCCTGGCTGCCTTGGTGGAGTCCGAAATAGCGGGTATTGGCCAGACCGGCCGCGCCCCCGGTGATCAAGGCCGTGGCGGCCAGTACCAGCACCGCTACGCTAAAGCCGAAGAAAAGCTTGTACAAACCGCGGCGCCGGGAAATAGTCATGCTGACAGCTTAGTGTCCGCCCGCCATTTCATCAAGGGGCCGGCTGATTCACCTATAAGGCTCGCCTATAAGGCGAGAAAATAGGCGGCGGCCCCGCTCAGGATCATGTCGATAGCCACCGCTGTCAGTACCAGGCCCATCAGGCGCTCGATGGCGGCGATGACGTTCTCGCCCACCAGGCGCTTGAGTTGGGTGGACAGGAAGAGCGACAGCATGGTTAGCAGCATGGCGATGCCCAGCGAGCCGATGTGGGTCAGGAGCCGACCGGGCTGATTGGCGACCAGCAGCATGACGGTGGCAATGGCCGAAGGGCCGGCGATTAACGGGATGGCAATCGGAACGATCAGCGGCTCGCCCTTTTCGGTCCCCTGGCCAATGCGCGCGCCGGCGCCCGGAAAGATCATATTGATGGAAATGAGCAGCAAGATGACGCCTCCGGCGGCCCGCAGGCTGGCGTCGCCCACGCCCAGCATCGCAAAGGCGCCGCGCCCGCCTATCATCAACAACAGTAAGAGGGCGGTGGCGATGAGCACCTCGCGCAGGATGACCTTCCATTTGCGGCCAGGCGCTACCCGCTCCAGGGCGCTAATGAACAGGGGAATGTTGCCGAGCGGGTCGGTGACGAGTATCAGGATCAGGGTGTTTTTCCAAAAGAGGTTGTCCATGGCGTTTCCTTTGTATGCTTGTTGTACCATATCCGGGTTGGTGCGGCAACCCGCGGGGCGGCGCTGCCGGCAGCGGCGTTGGTGACTGCGATGAAAATACCTCAAGGCAAGGCGCTTTTTTCCGATAATTTCGATAGACGTGTAACGCGGAATGAGTCGTCCGGCCTTGCGGTCGCCAGCTTATTCGGCATGGAGACAGTGTATGCAACAATTGAAGAGTATGCGGATTGTTATCGCTTTGGCGCTGCTGATGCTGGCCGGCGGCTTGGCCGTGGCTGGCGATGTGGCGACCCTGGTCAATCTGGGCTTTTCGGCGGATTCCAATTATTACATGTTCGGCTATTATGGCATGGACGCCGCCACCGCTAAACCCTACGCCGAAATCTATATCGTAGATACGCGGAGCAACAGCTTCGTGCCGAACGGCGTCTTTCGGGGTTCTTACGCGGTTGCCCCCCAGCCCGGCCTCAATCCGGCCGGCGCCTTCTACCGCCTGTTCGCCGAAGCCCTGCCGACAGCCAGGCGCTATAATATCGATCACTTAATCCAGGGCCGCATCATCTACCTTTTTATGGATACCGGCGAACGTCCTGATACCATCTCCTTCCGCGATTTCCGCGACAACAGCCAGTGGGACGTCAACCTGCGCGAGACCATCGAGCAACGGGGCGACGCGGTCAGCTCGTCGTTTGGCATCAACTTCAGCCTGACCCGGACCGATGGCCGGGTGTCGACCTTCAACGCCGGCAATCCGCAGTTCCGGCGCGCCAACGTGGTGGACTATGCCATCCAGCAAATCGTGCTGGGGCCGGACAATCGTACTGTGGTGTTTATCGTCGACCGGGCGGAACGAGTCGCCAACCAGCCGGTTTGGCGCTATATGGTGGAGACCATCCGACAGCCATAATTGCTTAGCGCGACCATCGGCAACCGCTTGGCCGCAGGCAGGTTGCGTGTTGCCTCATAATAAAATCTAGTCCTACGAGGTGGTTGCCTCATAAGTCAAATTCTAGTCCAAGGATAAGCTTGGACTAGAGTTTCCTGGAC
>Ga0154383_129_pt1 | contig 88723 bp, 79 predicted proteins | sample RifGroB1_FD_105627 | JGI IMG/M metagenome (GOLD analysis project Ga0154383, IMG submission 105627) | Spirochaetes bacterium GWB1_60_80
CCAGGAAACTCTAGTCCAAGCTTATCCTTGGACTAGAATTTGACTTATGAGGCAACCACCTCGTAGGACTAGATTTTATTATGAGGCAACACGGCGCCCAATCCAGGTGGGCCAATCAAACCCCGACAGCCCAATTACCATTTGACAGAACGGTCCACAAACGCTATTTTAATAAGGTATTTCCAGCAGTTTCGGTGTGAGCACCGAGTGACGGGCACCGGCCAGACTGCTTCCCAAGGAGCAACCTGATGAGCAACGCATTAGCAGTAACCAGCGCCAGTTTCGAAGCCGAAGTGGAAAAATCGACGATTCCGGTGCTAGTCGATTTCTGGGCCGAGTGGTGCATGCCCTGCCGGGTCATCGGGCCCCACCTTGACGAACTGGCCAAGACCTATGCCGGCAAAATCAAGGTTGTCAAGGTAAATGTCGACAACGAGCCCAACCTGGCTGGCCGCTTCGACATCATTTCCATCCCCACCCTGATTGTCTTCAAAAACGGCCAACTCGCCCGTCAGAAGGTGGGCGGACTTCCCAAACACGAAATAGAAAATCTTTTTAAAGACCTCATCTAAACCAGACAAAGCCGCCGTCTGAGTAGCTACTAGCCGGTCAGGCTGTGGCTCTGGCGGCCGGCTAGTAGCTGCAGTGTCCCACCGCCGCGGCTAGCAGCCGCCAGCCGGGCGGCTGCCTTATGGGCAGGCCCCCTCCTCCAGCTTGAAATTCTCCATGATGCAGGCCAGTTTAGCCGCTTCATCGGCCACGCTGTCCATATGGTCGTTGAAGGAATGCACCCGGTTGCTCAGCTCATTCAGCTTGGCGCCTTGCTCGCCGATACTCCCGGCTACGACCTCGGTTTCCTGTTGCAGCGACATGATGGACTGGCGGATGCCGGTGGCCTCTTCGTGTTGCTGATTTATCACCAATTTGAGTTCGGCATTGGCGTCGCGGATCAACTGCAAGGCCCTCAGAATCTCGTCGCCACCTTTGGCTTCCTCGGCCGTGGCGGCTGAAATCTCGCGGGACAGGCCGCCGTTTTCCTCGACGTCGACGATCATGCGGGCCAGATCGCCCTGCGCGGCGTTGGATGACTTGAGGCCGGCGGCGATGCTAAGGTTTATTTCGCCGATTAGCCGGCTGATCTCGGCCGATTCGGTATTGGCGGATTCCGCCAGCTTGCGGATCTCATCCGCGACCACGGCGAAGCCCTTACCGGTTTCGCCAGCGTGGGCCGCCTCAATGGCGGCATTCATGGCCAGCATATTGGTACGCTCGGCGATCTCGCCGATCACCTTCGTGAATTCGGCGATAGCTTCACTGCGCCGGCTAATATCCTGCATCACGCCAGCCAGCTCGTTTACGGCGTTGCCACCCTTCCGGGCTGAGTCATTCAGGCCAACTACCAGATCCTGGCCCTTTTTGCCCAGGATAGCTACGTTATCCATGGTCCGGGAAATTTGGACCATGGCGGCGGCCGTTTGCTCGACCGAGGCCGACTGCGACAACAGCTTTCCCTGCAAATTGCTGTATTGATCGAAAAACAGGTTGACACTGCGGCTGGTAACATCGAAATCAGTGGCCTCGTGGCGCACGGTGCTGATGATGCCGTCCAAGGCCTGCACGGCCGTATCAAGGCCCTGGGCGACGCGGACCGAGGCGTCCCGGGTTTCGGCCGAGACGGCTTTCAGGTTATCGGACACCACCATGGTCTGCCGAATCAGGGTGGCAAGATAATCGGTGAAGCTGTTGAAATGAAAGGCCAACTCGCCGATTTCGTCATGGCTGCGCACGTCCAGCTTTCTTTGCAGGTCGCCCCCGCCGCTGGCCACCATGGCCATGCCGGTAGCCACGTCGCGGATATAGCGCACCGGTACGGCCATCGCGAAGAATACCAATACCAAGGCCAGCAATCCAATGCCGATGGCAAAACCGATATTCAACCACCGTTTACTGGCCAGATCGCCGATGATATCGCTCAACTGGCCGAAAGAAACCAGTCGCCAGCCCAGGTCGGGGATGGCGATGGCCCCCACATACAAGCCCTGGTCGGCTAAAAACTCGACACTCAGGCTCGCTTCCATGAAGCGGGCTTGGTCCAGCTGGATGGCAGTATCCTCAAAAAAGTCACCGGCCATCACTTTGGCCGCGTCGGTGTTGGTCACGTAGAGATTGTCGCTATTGATCAGGAAGGTTCGGGCGCTGGGCGTCGGCTGCAGCGCAGCGACCAGGTCGGTAACCGTGGTCATAAAGATATCGGCTCCCAAAACGCCAACCAAACGGCCGTCGCGCCGTATCGGGGTGGCCAAGGTGAAGACTAGCTGACCGGTATCGGCATCAACGTACGGCTCGTCGTAAATCAAGGCGCCCGTGGCGGCGGCGCGCGTGAACCAAGGTCGGCCGGTCCAGTCGTAATCGTCGCCCGGCACCCAACCGGAGCTATCCAGAAAAAAGCCGCCAGATTCACCGGGCTTGGCTACCGAGGCATAATAAATGCTATAGATTTCCGGATCGCGCTGGCCACGGGTAGTCACGGCAGCCAAAAAGACGTCCTTGGCGGTTTCATAATCGACATAGGCCAGACTGTCGCCGTAGGCTATCAAGGCATCCGATTTGGCTGCCAACCAGACCCGAAAATCCATAACCCCGGCCTGGAGTCGAGCCTCGAGTTGGGCTTGTCCGCGTTGCAGCACGGCTTGCGACAGGAAGCGGGTGGAAAAAAGCGCAAAGGCCAGAATAATGACAAAAACAGTCAGCGTCACCAGCAGCATCAGCTTGAGCCTTATGGAAAAGCGCCTGTGAAAGTCCATTATGCCCCCTACGTGGTTGAAGCGCCGCCCGGGTGCCCGGTTTTACTAATCCGGAGTGGCAGGCTACCTTCAGGTAATCGTCGGCCATTTTTCAGCTGAAGGCAAGGCGCAGCCGCAAAAAAAGACCTCCGCCCATAAGCGGAGGCCACAGACGCCAGCCCGGAGGCCGGTGGCACCGGTCCGGAGGCCGGTGGCACCGGTCCGAAGACCGGTGGCCTCAAATCAGTAGGTACCAGTAACGATGCGGTTATCCATGACCGGATTGACCGGGCTGTTGGCGCGGATGAAGGCGGCCAGGATAGCGGTCAGGTCGCCCATATCGCGCTGGTAAGGTACGCCGGTGAACATGGCATAACCATCGCCGCCGACGGCCAGGAAGTCGATGGTGGCGACCAGGTACTTGCGGTTCAGGTCGAGCGGCTGGCCACCGACCAAGACGCGGGCCGGATTGATGCGGCTGCCGGCCGGGCGGGACGGGTCAAAGGTGAAGCGCAGGCCGGAAACGTGCAGGAAGCCGCCGTTCTGCTCGGGGAAGAGCCGGACGGAATGCTCGAGGGCGGCCAAGATCTGGGTACCGGTAAATTCGATGGTCACCAAGCGGTTACTGAACGGGAAAACGGCCATGACATGACCCATGGTGATGTCGCCGGGCTGAACGGAGGTGCGGATGCCGCCGCCGTTCTGGAGGGCGATTTCGGCGCCGGCCAGAGTACGGTAGGCGTCGGCGATAAAGTCGCCAAAGGCGGTTTCACGGGTACGGACGTTGGCGCGCTCGCCATCGAGCACCACGGCGGCGCTGCCGACCTTCTCGGCCAGCAAAGGAGCCTGGGCGGCGTTCAACTGGGCGATCAGGTCGGTGATGGCCTGGTCGGGAGCGATTTCCAGCCCTTGGGCCTTGGTGATGTAGCTGGCGTTGATGGACGTAATCTCGCCATTCTCGACCACGACCTCGACCACGCCGAGGTTCTTGTTGTACTCGTTGGCGGATACGATCAGGGTGGAACCGACCACCTCGCCGGTGGGCAGACTGGTATGGCTGTGGCCGTCGACGATGATGTCGATGCCTTCAACCTGGCGGGCCAGCTCGCGGCTATCGAAAGCGGCGCCGTAGCCAAGGTGGGACAAGGCGATGACGACGTCGGCCTTGCCGCGCAGCTCGGCGACCATGGCGCGGGCGGTTTCGACCGGGTTGGCGAAGGTCAGGCCACGGGAATTGTCCGGATGGCTCATGGTGACGGTTTCGGGGGTGGCCAGACCGAAAATGGCGATGGTCAAGCCACCGATCTCCTGGATCAGGTAGGGCGGCAACAGGGTCTCGCCGCTGGCGTCAACGGTGATGTTGGCGGCCAGGAAGGGGAAGTGGGCCAGGCCGGACAACTCAACCAGCCGCTGGTAGCCATAATTGAAATCATGGTTGCCGGGCACGAAGGCGTCATAACCGATGGCGTTGAGAACGCTGACCATGGCTTCGCCGCGGCTGAGCGTGGTGGTCGGCTGGCCGTGCAAGGCGTCGCCGGCATCCAGCATCAAGACAGTGCGGCCCTCGGCGCGGAAGCGGTTGGCCAGGGCGGAAACCCGATCCAGACCCATACCGTCCGAAGTGCCGGTGAGCAGGCGGCCGTGCATGTCGTTGGTATGCAACAAGGTAAAAGTCCCGGATCCGGGGACAAAGGGCTCTTCGGGCGGGGTGGTGACACAGGCCAGCAGGCCAAAAGCCAGGGCCATCGTCAGGACGAGCGTCAGCAAGCTGCCGCGTTTCAGGAATGTTTTCATAGAACCTCCATGGGGGACTTAGTATACCATGCGACATTACGGCATACAAGTTTTATTTTAAAAAAAAGAAAGATAGCGGGTGCCGACTTAACAGGTTGTTGAAAAAGCCGGTTGCTTTCTCAACAACCTTAACAATTCCTCGCATAGCTTGCGCTATGCTGCGTAATTGTACCGGCTTTTGAAGTGTTGAAAAGCCGCATCCGCGTTTTTCAACACCCTGTTAAGCTTGTCAGCCGACAACTTCACCACTATAATTGTAATTAATGCCAGGCGAACCGGATTACTGTCGCGATTTGGATACCTTTTTCAAGAACGGCCAGATCCAGCAAGCCCTGTCGGCCTTGGGCCTGTTTGCGGTGGACTATGTCAACCGGCGAGCCTTGGCCAGCGTCATCTGGCAATCACTGGGCTATGGCGCCGAGGAGATGCTGCAACTCAAGATCCGGCAGCTAATCCATCCAGATGACAGGCTCCGCATCGTCGGACAGATCGACGCCATTCATGCTGGCCAGGCCGAGCGCTTCGACGAGACCTTCCGCATCCAAAGCGCCGATAGCCGCTGGGTCTGGATTCATTCCAGATTTTCGGTGCTGTACAAGGCGGAGGATGGTACCCCGCTCTTGCTGATCGGCCATGACCAAGACGTAACCAATACCAAACTGGCCGAAATCGAGAAACTGGAACGCTTGAACGAGATCGAGACCATCCGCCAAGTCAGCAATGACTTAAGCATCAGCCTGGACCTCAACGAAACGGTTACCCTCATCCTGCATCACACCCGGCGGGTAATCGCCTACGATAAGGCCTCAGTCCAATTGCTGCAAGGCAACTGGCTGCAAGTCATCGGTTGCGTCGGCTTCAAGGATACGGCCGCCACGCTCAAACTACGCTTCAAGTACCCGACGCCGCGCAGTCCCAGCACCGTGGCCCTGCAATCGCGTAAACCGGTCATCTGCAATAACCTGGCCTTGGATTTCCCCGATTTCCTGCAGGCCGAAGGCGAAGATCCTATCCTGTCCTGGCTGGGCATTCCGCTGATCGCCAACAATGAGGTCGTCGGCCTGCTGGCCCTGGATTGCACCCGACCTGATTTCTATAGTCACCGCCACTTGCAGATGGCTGAGATGTTCGCCAGCCACGTGGCCATCGCCATCGAAAAGGCCTGCTTGTACCAGGACATGCAGACCATGGCCATCACCGACAGCCTGACCGGCGTCCGGAACCGCCACAGCCTGCGCATCCACGGCAACTTCAGCTTCGAGAAGGCCAGGCGCAACGCCAAGGAACTGACCGTCTTGATGCTTGACCTCGACTTCTTCAAGCAGGTCAATGACGACTATGGACACGATACCGGCGACGTCGTCTTGGCCGAAACGGCCCGGCTGGTCTCCTCCTGCCTGCGGCCTAACGACCTCTTTATCCGCTATGGCGGCGAAGAATTCCTGGTGGTGCTGTACGATACCGGCCGGCGTATCGGCACCGATATCGCCGAGCGTATCCGCATGGCTATCTTCAATTGCAAATTCCGCTCCATGAACCGCCCGCTCAGCATCAGCATTGGCGTCCATGGTGGCATTCCTGGCAGTGGCGACAGTTTTTCGGCCTTCATCAGTTCAGCCGACAAGGCCCTCTACGTGGCCAAGCAGTCCGGCCGCAACCGGGTGATCAACAGCGCGGACTGCCCAAGCTGAGCCCATAGTAGGGTGTTGAAAAACGCGAATGCGGCTTTTCAACACTTCAACATCCAGTACAATTACGCAGCATAGCGCAAGCTATGCGAGAAATTGTTAAGGTTGTTGGAAAAGCAACCAGCTTTTCCAACAACCTGTCAGTCAGCTGGCCGACCAGCTGGCACCAGGCAACGGACGTCGCCGCCGATCAGCCCGGTCAGGCTGAATAGTTCCTGATTAAAACGCCTCGCAGTGGCCGTGAAGAAGTCTGGATTGGCGGCATAGAAGGCCTCGATCCGAGGACGCTGCTCCGGGTAAGCCAATAGCAGGCGGTCGCGCACCAGCGTATTGTAGTACCAGGCGTTGTGGATCTGCGGATACTGTAGCATATAAGCCTGCAATTCATTGACCATCAAGTATTCATCAGTCGTGGAATAGCTCAACATGTCCATGAACAGCTGCCAAAAGGAGCGCTGATCGGCGGTCATGGTTTCCGCCCAGTAGCGGCGGGCAAAATCGGCATGATAAGGCTCTTCGTAAAAGACGCCGTGCATCGACTCGTGCGTCATCAACAGGTTGCGCAGGCCGGTGACGCTTGGCGCCTCGCGGCTGATGGACAGGATGCCGCCGGAGCCCGCCTGCCAGGCAGCGCTCGAGCCGCTGATGATGCCGGCCCGGACAGCCACCTGGCGCAGCAATTCTTCTTCCGGGTTCAGCTGAAACTGGCTGGCGTCGACCGCGTTAAAAAAAGCGGCTAAACCCTCGCCGTTATAATTGTGGGCATTGTAGCCATGGCGACCCTGCAATTGCTGGTTGCTGAGCAGACGACCCTGGAAGCCTTTTTTCTCGACAAAATAAGCCAGGCGCGATAGGAAGCGCCCCTGAATGGCGTAGTCGGCAAAATCGAAATACAAAATAGCCGGATACAGGCTCCAGGCGAATAATTCGTACTCGGCGTGGCGCCAGGCGCTGGGCGGATAATCGTAGAGCGTGCCCAAGTCGACCAGCAGGGGGCGCGGCGCGGAGCTGGTCGGACGGCTGGCCGCGGCGTTGGCCGGGACGGTTTCCCGGACTTGCCCGTCACTCCCGGCGACGCGCCGCAGACGCAGTTCAGGCGGCAAGCCGCTCAGGGTCAGGCTACTGAGCGCTGCCCCCAACACCGCAGTATGCAGGTAAAGGCGGTTACGCCCCGGCCGCAGCCGCAGCTGGTAATCAAGGTCTTGGCCGGCCAGCGTCCGTAGCTGCAAGGCCGCTACCAGCGGCTGGGGCGCAGCGTCCGCCGCAACGAAACTGGCTGGCAGCTCGTACTCGACCACCAGGCAGCCGCCATCGAGGTAGGCCGGCAACCGCTCCAGGACTTGGAGCGTGTAAGCGCCAGGCTGCTGCCGGAGGCGCAGGCCGGCCGGAAAGGCGACAGCATCCGCCTCCAGCCGTAATTCGGCGCCGGCCGGCCCGATGGCCAGAGTCGGTACGGGAAAGGGCTCTTCTTCCGCGCCAGCCACCGTAGCCAATAAGAATGAAGAAAGCGGTGCCATATCCGCCAAACTGATATCCAAGCGGTAGCTTTGGCCAGCCCCAGCCACAAGCGGCGTCTGACAACTACCCAGGCTATTGCCGGCTTCGTCCAGCAAGACCAGCAACAGCGGATAATCAACCGGCGGGAAGGCTGCCGTCAGGGTGGTTGAACCACCGACCGGCAGCGGCTCCGGCAAGCGGTATTGCCGGAATACGAAAACGGCCGCTTCTGGCCAAGCCATGAGATCGCCTTGGGCTTGGGCGTTGCGTAGCTGCAGAGCCTCGATGAACTGCCCGTTAGACAAGGCTTCGGCCGGCCATACCGCCACGGCGCGGGCCAGGCTGCCGTCAGCTAGCCGCAGGTCAAGGGCTGGCCACGCCAGGCGACTGCACGACACCAGCACGGCCAGGAGGGAAAAGAGCGTGTATTTCCAACGTGGCCTGACCATGTCGCCGACCCTTAGCGCTGGCGCGTGTAGGACTTGATCTTCTGGCGCAACCAGGTTTCCAGCTCAGCGATCGGCACCCGCACCTGCTCCATGCTGTCGCGCTCGCGGACCGTCACGGTCTGGTCTTCCTTGCTGTCGTAGTCCACGGTGACGCAGAACGGCGTGCCGGCCTCGTCCTGGCGGCGATAACGGCGGCCGATGGCGCCGGCTTGGTCGTAGTCGGTGGCGAAATCGGCGGCCAGCTGGGTGCGGACAGCGCGAGCCAGCTCGGCCAAGCCGTCCTTCTTCATCAGCGGCAACACGGCGACGGTGATCGGCGCCAGATCGGGGTGGAAGCGCATGACGGTGCGCCAGTCGTCCTCGTTGCCCTTGTCGGCCACTTTTTCCTCGGCGTAGGCGTCGCACAGCACCATCAACAGCTGCCGGGTCAGGCCGGCCGAGGTCTCGACGATGTACGGCACATAGCGCTCGTTGCCGTTTTCCTGGTCGATGTACTGCAGGTCTTTGGTGGAGTATTCCTGGTGGCGCTTGAGGTCGAAGTCGGTGCGGTTGTGCACGCCTTCCAGTTCCTTCCAGCCCATCGGGAATTCGTACTCGATGTCGTAGGCGTCCTTGGCGTAGTGGGCCAGCTCGCCCGGGCCGTGCTGGTGCCAGCGCAGCTTGTCCATATTCACGCCCAGCTTGGTATAGTAGGCCCAACGCTGCTCGCGCCAGTAGTCGAAGGCCGCCACGTCATCGCCCGGCTTGACGAAGTATTGCATCTCCATCTGCTCGAATTCGCAGGTGCGGAAGATGAAGTTCTTGGTGACAATTTCATTACGGAAGGCCTTGCCGACCTGGGCGATGCCGAAGGGGATCTTCATGCGGTTGGACTGCACCACGTTCTTGTAGTTCACGTAGATGCCCTGGGCGGTCTCGGGCCGCAGGTAGATGAGGCCGGAACCGTCGTCGACCGGGCCGATGTTGGACTTGAACATCAGGTTGAATTTGCGGGTGTCGGTCAACTCGCCGCCGCATTCCGGGCAGACTTTGGCGGCCAACTTGGCCTCATCGAGCAGGTCGGCGCGAAAGCGCTGCTTGCACTTCTTGCAGTCGACCAGCGGATCGGTGAAGTTGGCCACGTGGCCGGAGGCTTCCCAGACGCGCGGGTGCATCAGGATGGCGGCGTCCAGGCCGACGATATTGTCGTGCAGCTGGGTCATTTCCTTCCACCAGAAGCGCTGGATGCGGTTCTTGAGCTCGATGCCGAGCGGGCCGTAATCCCAGGCGCCGGACTGGCCGCCGTAGATCTCGGACGACTGGAAGACGAAGCCGCGCCGCTTGGCCAGCGAGGTGATCTTTTCCATGGTTACTTTTTCAGAACCGGCGGCTTCAGCTTTCGCCGCTTGAGCACTCGATGCAGGTGTCATTGCCATCTCCTTGGGTATAGGTAGCGAGAATCTTCTGCCAGTCCGCGGCGACCCGATCCGAATCGAAGCCGTCGATCATGCAGCCGAAGAGGCTGGAATTGTCTTCGCGCCGGGACCAGCAGACGGTGACGCGTAAAGCCGGCAGCAGAACGCCGATCTCCGCGAAATTTATGGTAACCAACTCGGTGCCGGGAACGGCGCCGTCGTATGCCCCGGCGCTGCGCACCCGGAACCCGTTGCGCGAGGCGTCCGCCAGATAGCCGAGAAGCCCGCTGCCGGTAAACAACACCCGGGCGAAGGAGGCCAGCCGCGTACTGCCGCGCTGGTCGTTGCCGATACTCATGAGGCCACCTCCACGTCCGCGACCTCGGTCGCCGCTTCGGCCGGCGGCTCCGGTTCCAGCGGTATCGGCAGCTCGACGACGGTGCCGACGATAAACTTGGATGGCCAGCGGCAGGGCTGCATGGCCTGATCGACGAAATAAAGTCGGAAACCGGGAAATACGCGGCGCGTGGCCACCAAGCCCATGCCGAAGCGGCTATTGTCATAGCTGGCGCGGTAGGCGACGAAATTTTCGGACATCAGGTCGATATGGCTGACGTCCTCATCAAAACGGTAGGGAAGACGGGATAAGTCGAAACCGCCGCCCCGGTCAATGATCCGAATCAGCAGCTGACTGTCGGCGCCGCTAATTTCGACCAGTACCGGATCGGCCACCGCCTTCTCGCGATGGGCGCGCAAGGAGTTGGAAACCAGCTCCAGCACGGCAAAATTGATCTGCTCGGCGGGAACCGCTGTCGGCGGATATGCCAACTCGTTGATAGTACGCAGCACCACGCCGAAATTACCGTTCGGCGGAACCCTGAAACGAAGTGAGTTAAGTGTCCTGCCTCGAAAGCCGATTGCGCCCACTGCGCCAGTATGCTTTAAGTTGCCATAAAAATCAACACGTAAGACGCCCCCTTGAAACCGCTGAACCTGGTCTGTAAATGTCAGCCGAATTGACAGAGCGGCGCCAATAGGCTTTAATGGCTTTCCTGACTATGGCAGCTGGTGGCCGGCCATGGTTCCATTATCGACCAACGAGGAGCCGACGTGAAACGACAACGCTACACCCTGGGCAGTTTCCTGAACAGTACGCTGGGCTTCTGGCCACGCGCCTTAAAAAAAGCCTGGTTACCCGCCCTAGCCTGCCTTTTGCCTTCAGCCGTCTTGATGGGTATCGGCTTTGCCCGGATGGGTCCGATGCTGGCCCTGTTCACCGAACCGGGTTTCGAATTCGGGGCTTGGATGATTGGTCGCATCGTTGAGCCGTACGCCTGGCTGGCCGCCGCCAACCTGGCGGCGGCGGTCGGCTACCTCAGCATCAATATAATTATATCAAACCTGTGCTTCGCCACCCAGGACGGGCAGGACCCGGTAATGGCCCCCACTGTCAGGCAGCAACTGCGCCGCTCGTTCTGGCCTTTGCTCGGCCAGTCCATACTGCTCGGCTTGATCATGGGCGGCGGGCTACTGATCGCCACTGGCCTGATCATGCTGCTGGCCGTCGGCATCGGCCTGGCGACGGGCGTGGCCGGCGGCTCGGTGGCTGGCGTCTTGCTCATGATGCTGTTGACCATGACGCTCAGCCTGGGCTTGGTCGCCGTCCTGTACTGGTTTATGACCCGGGTCATCATCGCGCCCCAAGCCGTCATCCGTGAGGGAGTCAAGGCCTGGGCCGGGATCGTACGCAGCTTCCGCCTGACCAAAGGTAATTTCTGGCGGATCTTTGGCAACAATTTCCTGCTGCAGCTGATGCTCGGCTTCGCCATTTCCATCGTCACCGGGCCGATCGTCTTCGTGACGGTACTGCCCGGCTATCTGAAATTCTTCAGCGCGGCCCTCAATAATCCCCAGGACAGCCTGGTCAGCCTGCAGATTCTGTCCGGGCTGTTTTCGTCGATGTCGTGGGGCATGGCCTTCAGCACGCTGCTTTCCGGCCTGGCCAGCTGGACCTTCCTGCCGATCTTCCACTGCCTGGTCTATACCGACCTGGCCGTCCGTCATGGCGAAGTAGCGCCCGACGAGCTGACGTCGGAGACACCGCCAACGGACGCTGCCTCCTCTATCCAAGCTGAGCCGGCCCCGCAAGGCAACGTCGATGTCTAACCAGCCTTTCTGGGAGCAACCCGGCCGCAACCCGGTGGTGGCAGCCTTCGTGCTGTGCGCGCTGATCATGGCCGTCTATGGCTTCCTCGGCTCGACCGTCAGCGGCGGCCTAGTTTTTATCGACACCATCGGCGATATTCTGCATGATTCAGGCGCCGTCGGTACTCCTGACGCCAAGGCCGGCGATATCCTGGAAATGATGGCCCAAGTCTACCGTCGCTACCAGGTCCCGATACTGGTCCTCACCACTCTGCTGCAATTCGCCGTATTCTTCGGTCTCACTGCCTTGGTATTCCGGGCCTGGCACGGCCGGCCGATTGGCGGTTACTTCCGCCTGGGTCGACCGCGACCGCTGGCCCTGCTGCTGGCTGGACTCGGCACGGTCTGCCTGCTGCCGGTGGCCATCTTCCTCGGCGAGTTGGCCAGCCGCGCGCTGCCCATCCTGCGCCAACTGGAGGGTATCGGCAACGCCTTGGTGGAGGCCGACTCGCCAGCCGAATGGGCGCTGGTGATCTTCGCCATCGGCGTCACGCCGGCGCTGTGCGAGGAATTCCTCTTTCGCGGCTACTTTCAACGCACCTTGGATCGTGGCTTACGCCAACCCTGGTCCTATATCGTCTCCGGACTGTTCTTTGCCCTCATCCACCAGAATTACTTCGGCCTGGCCGCACTCAGCCTGGTGGGCATCTTTCTGGGCTTTGTTTTCGCGCGCTTCGGCAGCTTCTGGCCGGGCGTGGCGGTACACGGCCTGTATAACGGCGTTCAAGTGATCATGGCCAACCGGCCGGCCTGGTTTGGCTGGCTGTTCGACGCCAACGGCTTCGTGCGCCTGCCCCTGGCCGGCTTGGGGCTAGTCGGATTTCTGCTTGTCGCTTGGCTGATCATCCGGCTGACCAGGCCGGAGGGAACGCTGGCGGCCGCACCCGAGACTGCGGCCAACGCGGCGCTTACCCGGCCCCCGGCGGCGGCGGCGTCAGTGGAAGCCACCACCGTTAATCATGACTGAACGGCCGCTACTCCTGTCTAGCCTAGCGGAACTCGGCCTGGACGGGCAAGCCGGGTTGGCGCTACAGCTATCGGCCTATCTAGAGTACATCGAACAATGGAACCCGGCCTGGGGATTGGTCGGCGCCGAGGGCGATGAATTGGTAACTAAGCACATCATCGACAGCCTGGCCGCCCTGCCGGCCATTGACCAGGCGCTGGCCGATTGGCGGGCCGCCCGGCCGGCCGGCGAGGAGCGCGCGCCGGAACTGGCCGACCTCGGCACCGGCGCCGGCCTACCCGGCATTCCCCTGGCCCTGGCCCGGCCGCAGCTGGCAGTCTGCCTGGTGGATCGCATGACCCGCCGCGTCAAGTTCCTGGAGCTGATGCGCCAACAACTGCCCTTGGACAACGTCCGCATCATCGAGCAACAGGTGGAGCATTGCAAAGGCGAGTTTGACTTCATCACCTTCCGGGCCTTTCGGCCCTTTGAACGCAAACTGTTCAAGAAGGTCTTCGGCCTCTGCCGGCCAGGTGGCCGCATTTTTGCCTACAAAGGCCGGCTGGACAAGGCGACCGCCGAACTCGAGGCCATCGCCGGCCTCTACGCCGACGTCGAAATCCGCCCGCTCAAGGTGCCGTTCCTGGACGACGAGCGTTGCCTGGTCATCCTGACCGCCAAGGCCTGAGACAAGGCCTAACAGGTTGTTGAAAAAGCCGGTTGCTTTCTCAACAACCTTAACAATTCCTCGCATAGCTTGCGCTATGCTGCGTAATTGTACCGGCTTTTGAAGTGTTGAAAAGCCGCATCCGCGTTTTTCAACACCCTGCTAAAGCAAAGCCCCGGCTGGAAGCAACCAGTCAGGGCCATTTTTTTTAATCGGCGGCCAAGCGGGCCATTCCTCAGGCTAGGTAGGCCGCCAGCAGCTTGAAGGTGTTCTCCAGGCCCTCGCGGTGCGTCCGCTCATAACCGTGCGAGGCCTGTACGCCCGGGCCGATCAGGCCGTGGCGCACGTCCTGGCCGGCGGCCAGCGCGGCGTCGGCATCCGAGCCGTAGAACGGGTAGATGTCCACCGCGTACTTGAGGCCAGCCGCCTTGGCGCAGGCGATCAGCCGGTTGGTAACGTCGTAGTCGTAAGGGCCGCGCGAGTCCTTGGCGCAGATCGAGACGCAGAACTCGTTGGTGGACAAGTCGTCGCCGACCGCGCCCATGTCCACGGAGATGAACTCCTCGAGGCCGGCAGGCAGGCCTGATGAGCCGCCGTGCCCGACCTCCTCGTAGGTGGAAAACAGCAGCCAGACCTCGCGCTTGAGCGTAATTTTTTGGTCACGAATATATTCGGCCAAAGCCAGCAGGATGGCGGCGCTGGCCTTGTCGTCCAGGTGGCGGCTCTTGACGAAGCCGTTGGCGGTGACCACCGTGCGCGGGTCGAAGGACACAAAATCACCGGCCGAGATGCCCAGCGCCTTAACCTCGTCGGCCTTGGTCACCTGTTCATCAAGAATCACCTTGACGGTGCTGTCGTCGCGCTTGGCGGTGGCGGCGTCCTTGTTGACGTGCACCGCCGGATTGTCCAACAGGAAGCGGCCGGAAAACACCTTACCCTCGCGGCTGTGCACCAGGCAATTTTCCTGCTCGATGTAGTTTTCCGGAAAAAAGCCGATCTTGCTGATCCGCAGCTCGCCCTTGGCGCCGATGCTGCGCACCATGGCGCCGAGCGTGTCGACGTGGGCGGACAGCAGCAAGGGCGCGCCGGAGCCGCCCAGCTTGACCCGCACCGAGCGCTTGGTCGAGTACTCGGCCGTATAGCCCAGGGCGGCCAGGGCGCTAAAAACGTATTCCTCGGCCTGGCGGGTGAAGCCGCTCGGGCTGGGGATGGCGCACAGCTCGACGATACGCTGCACGGCCTTGTCGACATACTGCTTCATGTCATACTCCTGTAACTCTGGCTGGCTGCCAGCAAGGTTATCGGCTCACTGGAAGCCAGGCCTCAAGCTTGCTGCTTTTTCTCGATCTTGGCCCAGCTATCCTTGAGCGATACCGAGCGGTTGAAAACCGGCCGGCCGGCCGTCGTATCCGGGTCGCAGACAAAATAGCCGAGGCGCTCGAACTGGAAGGCCGCCCCTGGCTGGGCTACGGCCAGGCCAGGCTCGCCAAAGGCGCCGGCCAAAACCTGCCGGGAGGCCGGATTGACCGTCTTCAGCCAGTCGACGCCGGCCGGCACGTCCTGCGGGCGCTCGTTCTCGAACAGGTGGTCAAAGAGGCGGACTTCCAGCGGCACGGCCTGTGGCGCGCTCACCCAGTGGATAGTACCTTTAACCTTGCGGTTGTCCGGCGCGTTGCCGCCCCGGGTGGCCGGGTCATAGTCGCAATGCACCACGGTAACCTCGCCAGTGGCCGGGTCGAGTTCAACGCCGGTGCAGGTGATGATATAACCATAACGCAGGCGCACCGAGTTGCCGGGGAAGAGGCGGAAGTATTTGGGCGGCGGCGGATCCTGGAAATCGTCGCGCTCGATGTACAGCTCGCCACAGAACGGCAGTTGGCGGCTGCCGGCGGCCGGGTCTTCCGGATTGTTGACGGCCTCCAGCATCTCGACCTGTCCGGCCGGCCAGTTGTCGATGACCAGCTTGAGCGGCTTGAGCACGGCCATGGCGCGCGGCGCCTCGCGGTTGAGCTGCTCGCGCAGGCAGTACTCCAGCAGCTGGACATCGACCAGGCTGTTGGTCTTGGCGATGCCGATGCGCGACATGAATTCGCGGATCGATTCGGGGGTGTAGCCGCGGCGGCGCAGGCCGGCCAGGGTGGGCATGCGCGGGTCGTCCCAGCCGGAGACCACCCCGTCCTGCACCAGGCGCAGCAGCCAGCGCTTGGACAGCGCGGTGTGCGTGACGTTGAGGCGGGCGAACTCGATCTGGCGGCTGGGGAAGACCTCGCACTCGCGGATGAACCAGTCGTACAGCGGCCGGTGGATCTCGTACTCCAGCGAGCACAGCGAATGGGTAATGCCTTCCTTGGCGTCCGACAGGGGATGCTGGAAATCGTACATCGGGTAGATGCACCAGCTAGAACCGACCCGGTAATGCGGCTCGCGGCGGATGCGGTACAGCACCGGGTCGCGCATCACCAGGTTGGGATGGGCCATGTCGATCTTGGCGCGCAGCGTCTTGGCGCCGTCGGCGAATTCGCCTGAGCGCATGCCGGCGAACAAGTCCAGGTTCTCGGCTACGCTCCGGTCGCGCCAGGGGCTGTTACGTCCCGGCGGCGTGAAGGTGATGTTGTTCTTGTCCGGCACGGCGGTGCCACGGTACTGGCGGGTTTCCTCGTCGGACAGATCATCGACGTAAGCTAATCCTTTTTTAATCAGTTTGACGGCCATGTCGAACAGATATTCGTAGTAATCAGAGGCGTAGAATTCGCGGTCGGCCCAGTCGTAGCCCAGCCAACGGATATCGCGCTTGATGGCCTCGACGTAGGCGATGTCTTCGGCCTCCGGATTGGTGTCGTCGAAGCGCAGGTTGCAGACGCCGCCAAAATCCTTGGCCACTTCAAAAACGATGCAGATAGCTTTGGCGTGGCCGATGTGCAGCCAGCCGTTCGGCTCGGGCGGGAAGCGGGTGCGCACGCCCTGGCTGCGGCCGCTGTCCAGGTCGGACCGGACGGCCTCGCGCACGAAGTCGAGGCCCTGTCCGCGCGTGGCGCTTTCGGGGACGGTGTCGGGCTTGGTACTGGCGGGGGTGGCTGTGCTGGCGGCCAGCTTGGCGGGATCGATCATATTAATGCTCCTGACACTGCACTTCAGGGGTGCAGCTGAGGCAGTATAGCCTGCGCGATGTGGAAAAACAAGCGGCGCGGGGGGAGCACATCCTAGTGGGCGGTCCGGTGCTGGAAGCCGCGCGGGGTTTCAGAACGGTGGCGGCGTATAAGAAAACAACGGCGAGGGGCTTGTTCAGAAGAGGCGCAGACGCGGGGCCTGGCGCTTTCACGCATGGCCCGGCTTATCGCCGGGTCATGCGTGGTCGCGCCACCCGCGGCGGCTGCGGCCTCCGTGAAAAAGCAAGTGCGTCGTTAATGGTTTTGCGCCGTGCCGTTCAGTGATGCACAGCGGCTTTCAGCGCCAGGCTGTGTGCCCATTAGGCGGTGTCCTTGGACCGGTGGGCGGCTCCCCCTTCGGCCGGGCTACCGGCGCCGCCTTTGGTGTGCCGGTGTGGTGGTCTTGCGTGGCAAGCCCGCCACTGCCAGGCGTTGGGTGCGGCGCCGGCGATCCCGGCCTACCCCCACTATTGGTGGCCTTAGCAGGTTGTTGAAAAAGCCGGTTGCTTTCTCAACAACCTTAACAATTCCTCGCATAGCTTGCGCTATGCTGCGTAATTGTACCGGCTTTTGAAGTGTTGAAAAGCCGCATCCGCGTTTTTCAACACCCTGTTAGGCAGGCGCGGGATAGCCGGCTGCGCACGGCACAAGCAGTTTTAGCACGGTGGCAGGCTCAGCCCGGCGGCAGGCCGTCCAACAGGCCGAGGATACGCTGCAGCGGCGCCACGTCGTCCTGATCGAACATGGCCTTATCGGTCGAATCGATATCCAGCACCGCGATGACCGTGTCGCCCTGCCAGACCGGCAGAACGATCTCGCTTTGCGAGCGGGCATCGCAGGCGATGTGGCCGGGAAAGGCCTGCACGTCCGGCACCACCAGCGGAGAGCGATCCAGCACGGCCTGCCGGCAGACACCACGACCTTTCAGCACCTGGCAGGCCACCGGTCCCTGGTAGGGACCGACGTGCAGTTCGTCCGCCGCGGCCACAAAATAGAAGCCGGTCCAGGAATGGTGGCGCAGCTTGGCGTGCAGCAAGGCGGCGATGGTGGCCATGCCGGCCAGCAGGTTGGGCGATTTTTGCTTTATCAGCGGCTCGAGTTGGGCATACAGTCGCTCATAGACGCCGGCGCGGCGGGCTTCCACCATGGCTATCCTCCCTCGGCGACGAAAATCACCCGGGCGGACGACACAGCCCACCCGGGCGGAAAACAGAAAACTCAAGCCCGCAGGGCCGCGATGGCTTTGTCGATACGCGGCAAGGCCTTGGCCACCCCAAGGACGTGGATGCTCTCGAAGAGCGGCGGACTGACCTTGGTTCCGGTCACGGCCAGACGCAGCGGCATCAGCAGGTCGCCCAACTTGCAGCCCAGCGCCTCGGCCTGGGCGCGGAAGGCGGCCTCGATGCGGTCGTGGTCGTCCACGCCAATGTCGACTAACAGCTGGCGGGCGGCGGCCAGGCCGGCGGCGGTGGCGGCGGCATCCAGCTTCTTGGGCAGCAGCTCGGCTACCGGCGGCAGGACCGGCTCGGTAAACAAAAAGCGCAGGGCCTCGGCCACGTCGGTCAGGTACTTGAGGCGCTCGCGTACCAGCGGCGTGGCCTGGTCGATGATGGCTCGCTGGGCGGCAGTCGGCGGGTCCTGCACCAGCCCGGCGGCGGCCAATAGCGGCGCCAGCAGTCCGGCCAGGGCAGCCGGCTCCAAGGCGCGAATGTACTGGCCGTTGAACCACTCCAGCTTAACGTAATCGAAGATAGCCGGCGCCTTGTTGATATGCTCCAGCTTGAACAGGCTGACCAGTTCGCTCAGGCTATAGAGGTCGCGGCCGTCCTGGTAGGAGCAGCCCAGCATGGCCACATAGTTGATGAGCGCGTCCTTGAGATAGCCCTTGGTCCGAAACTCGTCGACGGCGGTGGCGCCATGGCGCTTGGACAATTTCTGGCCGTCCTGACCCAACACCATCGGCAGATGGCAGAGCTTGGGCGGCTGCCAGCCGAAGGCTTGGTACATCAGCAGATGTAGCGGCGCCGACGGAATCCACTCCTGGGCGCGCATGACGTGGCTGATCTGCATGGTATGGTCGTCGACCACGTTGGCCAGGTGATAGGTCGGAAAACCGTCGCTCTTGAGCAGCACCGGATCAGGATTGACGTCGGCGTTCTTCCACTCGATCTCGCCCAACAGCAGGTCGGTGAAGCTGGTGGTGCCATCGAGCGGAATCTTGAGGCGGATGACGTGCGGCTCGCCGGCCGCGACGCGGCGCTTGGCCTCGGCCGGGTCGATGCTGCGGCAGCGGCGGTTGTAGCCGTAGCCGGACTCGGCCTGGGCGGCCTCCTCGGCGTTGTCGTCAGCCTGGTCGGCCGCCTTGTTGGCTAACTTGTCGGCCGTCTTGGCGTCGCCGCAGAAACAATAATAAGCCTTGTCCATGTCGATCAGCCGCTGGGCGTATTCCTTGTACAGGGCGAAACGCTCCGACTGGACATACGGCCCGAAGGCTCCGCCAACGTCCGGTCCCTCGTCCCAGTAGAAGCCGAGCCACTTGAAGGTATCGTATAAATTCTGGACGTAGCGGTCGGCCGAGCGGCTGCGGTCGGTGTCTTCCAGGCGCAGAATGAAGCTGCCCCCCATCGAACGGGCGAATAGGTAGTTGAACAGGGCGGTGCGCACACCACCGATGTGCTGCAATCCGGTGGGTGAAGGTGCATAACGAACGCGTACCGACATAGTTGCTCCTTGGGCGGATTTCGGCCGGGAAAGCCGGCGGCTTGATGCGTTCATTCTATACTGATTCAGATTGCCGACTCAACACCCTCCAGCACATGCTGCAAACCGGAAAAGAAGAAAACCAAGCTCAAGCCAATGGCCGCGTCCAGGATGGTCACCAACAAGGCGATGATGGACAGTTTTTGGCGTGCCACCATGGCGACCAGGAAACCCAGCAGGTACACGATCGCGGCCCCGACTTGGAAGGCCGCTACCCGGGTAACCAGGCTGGCCAGAAACAGCAGACTCTGATCGGCGAAGGGTTTGGCCGAGCCGACCGCGAACAGACCGGCGGCGTAGAGCGCCGCGGCCGTGGCCAGGCAAACCAGCCAGAAGAGAAAAGAACGCAGTACTTGTAGAAAGCGGGCCGCGGTGGAGGACGGGTGCAGCGCCTGGCCAGTCGGCCTGGTCATTGGCCTTTTCCGGCTGGCCTTTTCCGGTCGGCGGAACCGGCCGGCCGCTTGCCGGATGAGTCTGAATCCACCTCGGGCCGGGGCTTGGCAACGCCGGGCTTTTTCGATTTGGCAGCTGGCTTGGCCACCGGCTTGAGGGCTGGCTTGGCGACGCCGGCGCGGCTAAAAATGCCCGGCAACAGGACCTGCAAGGCCGGTACGATCGATGCGCAGAAATGGCACTCCAAATCCCGGGCGACTTCGGCCGGCACGTCGTCCAGATCCTTGCGGTTGGATTCGGGTAGCACCAGACGGTACAGTTTATTGCGATGGGCGGCCAGCAGTTTTTCCTTGATGCCGCCCACCGCCAACAGTTTGCCAGTCAGCGAAATTTCGCCGGTCATGGCCCAGCCGGCCTCCAGCGGCGTGCCAGACAGCGCCGACAGGATGGCGACGGTCAGCGTCACGCCGGCCGAGGGGCCATCCTTGGGAATGGCGCCTTCCGGTACGTGGACATGGAGGCTGCGACCCTCAAAAGCCTTGCCGGTCAGGCCGAAATCCAGGGCGTGCGAGCGCAGGAAACTGAGGGCGGTGCGGGCGCTCTCCTTCATGACATCGCCCAAGTTGCCGGTCAGGATCAAGCCGTCGTCGCCGACGAACGAGGTCACCTCGACCGGCAGGACGGTGCCGCCTTGTTCGGTCCAGGCCAGGCCACAGGCCAAACCCGGCGTCAACTCGGTGAAGAGCAAGTCATTCTGGTGCCGGCGCTTGCCCAATAGCCGGGGGATGCTGGTACTGGCGATTATTTTCCGATAACTAGCGATGGGCTTGCTGTCCGGTGGCGGCGCCCCGCCAGCCCCGCCAGCCCCGCCAGCCTCAACGGCCACAGCAGCCGGCACCGTTGGCGCGCCGACAGTCAGCGGCGGCGTTCCGGCACCAGCGGCCACCTCATCATCCACCGGCACGCTCAGGAGAACGGCGGCGGCGTAACCGGCCTCGACGGCCGCCTCGGCCGTCTTGCGGATCACCCGGGCAATCTCGCGCTCCAGCGAGCGCACGCCGGACTCCATGGTGTAGTGGCGGATGATCTCCAGGACGGCGTCGTCGCGGATGCGCACCCCGGACTCGCCCAGGCCATTCTCGCGCAGCTGCTTGGGTATAATGAAGCTGCGGGCGATGGCCAGTTTCTCGTACTCGCTGTAGCCGGGAATCTCGATAATTTCCATGCGGTCCAGCAAGGGGTACGGTATGGTATGGACGCTGTTGGCCGTGGTTACGAAGACCACGCCGGACAGGTCGTAGGCCAGCTCCAGGTAATGGTCGACGAAAGTCGAATTCTGCTCGGGGTCAAGCACTTCCAGCAAGGCGCTGGCCGGGTCGCCCCGAAAGTCGCTGGACAGCTTGTCGATCTCGTCGAGCAAAAACACCGGGTTGGTGGAACCGGCCTTGCGCATGGACTGCAGTATCTTGCCGGGCAGAGCGCCGACGTAGGTTTTGCGGTGGCCGCGAATCTCGGCCTCGTCGCGCACGCCTCCCAGGCTGACGCGCACGAAATCGCGGGCCAGCGCCCGGGCGATGGAGCGGCCCAGGCTGGTTTTGCCGGTGCCGGGCGGCCCGACCAGGCAGAGGATGGGCCCCTTGAGCGCCGGATTGAGCTGGCGCACGGCGATATACTCGACGATGCGTTCCTTGGCCTTCTTCATGCCGTAATGGTCTTCGTTGAGGATGGCCCGCGCCTGGTTCAAGCCATGGCGTTCCAGTTGGCGGGGCGACCAGGGCAGGTCGACCAGCCATTCACAGTAGGCGCGCAGCACGCCGGATTCCGGCGACATCGGCTGCAGCTTGGCGATGCGGGCCAGCTCCTTGTTGAAGCGCTCCTGCACCTCGGCCGGCGGAGACTTGGCTTCCAACCGCTGCTGCAGCTCGGCGGCCTCGTTGTCGTCGCCCTCGCGCCCCAACTCGCGGTTGATTTCCTTGATTTGCTCCTGAAGGAAGTACTCCTTCTGAGTCTTCTCCAGGCGCGAGCGCACTTTCTGTGATATTTTCTTCTGCAACGATAAAAGCTCGATTTCCTGCGCCAGCAAATTGGCCGTGGCCTCCAGCCGCTCGCGCGCCGGGATGGCGGCCAAGAGCTCGTACTTGCGCTCCACCTTGAGGCCCATGGCCGTGGCCACGATATTGCACATCAGGTGCGGCTGAAGGGCGCGCTTGACGGCATGAATGGTTTCCGGTGGTATCTTGCGGGTCAGTTCGGCGTAGACGACAAAGTCCTTGCGGATGAGCTGCTGGATGACGCTCAGCTCCTTGAGCTCGGCCTCGCTGCCGGTCAGGGTTTCGTCGTCGATGACTTCAAAACTGGCCGCCATGTATTCCTTGCGGTAGACGGTGCGGCGGACGCGCACCCGTTGGCGGCCCTCCACCAGCAGGCGGGTGGATCCGTCGCTCAGCTTGACGGCCTGGACAATGTGGACCAGGGTACCGATCTCGTGGATGTCGATCTCGGTGGACTGTTCGACGCCGGTCTGGCGCAACAATCCCAGCACCACCTGTCGGTCGGCAGCCAGAGCCACCTCGGCGGCGGCGGTGCAAAACTTGGTGGCGGCGAGAACCGGCGACAGGGCATGGGGAAAGACCACCGCCTCGTGGACATAGACCAGCGGCAGCTCCTTCGCGTCATGCTTCATACGCAGGCTCTCCAGGATGCTCATGCGCTTTTCTTGATTTCCTCGACTATCGGCGGCGTATGATCCATCACCGTGGCCCGCGTCACCAGCACCCGCTTGGGCTGGTCGTCGCCCGGTATGTCAAACATAATGTCGACCAGCATTTTCTCGACGATGGAACGCAGACCGCGCGCCCCGGTATTGCGGGCAATGGCTTGTTCAGCAATGGCCTCGATGGCCTCCACCTCAAACACCAGCTCGGCGTTGTCGATCTTGAAACTCTCGGTGTATTGCTTGAGGATGGCGTTCTTCGGCTCGGTGATGATGCGCTTCAGGTCCTCGACCTTGAGGTCGTCCAGGGCAATCTGGATGGGTAGCCGGCCGATGAATTCCGGAATCAGGCCGAACAGGATCAAGTCATCCGGATGCAGATTGGTGTACAGCTCGCTTAAGTTGCGGTTCTTGCGATGGCTGAAGTCGGCGCCGAAGCCGAGCGGTATTTTGGCGATGCGGCTCTCGATGGTCTTCTCCAAGCCGACGAAGGCGCCGCCGCAGATGAACAAAATGTTGGTAGTATCGATGTGCAGGTATTCCTGCTGCGGATGCTTGCGGCCACCGTGGGGCGGGACGCTGGCCACCGTGCCTTCGATGATCTTGAGCAGGGCCTGCTGGACGCCTTCGCCGGAGACATCGCGGGTGATGGACACGTTCTGTGTCTTGCGGGCGATCTTGTCGATCTCGTCGACGTAGACGATGCCGCGTTCGGCGGCGGCGATGTTGCCGCCGGCCGCCTGGATGAGCTTGAGGAGGATGTTCTCGACGTCCTCGCCGACGTAGCCGGCCTCGGTCAAGGTAGTGGCGTCGGCGATGGCAAAAGGCACGTTCAGCTTTTTGGCCAAGGTCTTAGCCAGCAGCGTCTTGCCAGTGCCGGTCGGGCCGATTAACAGGACGTTGGCCTTCTCCAGCTCCACGCCGTCGCTCAGCTTGCCGATGTTGGCGATGCGCTTGTAGTGGTTATACACCGCCACGGATAGTACCTTCTTGGCGTATTCTTGCCCGATGACGTACTGGTCCAGAAATTCCTTGATTTCCTTGGGCTTAGGCACCTCGCCGGTGAATTCACCGCCGGACACCTGGACATCCTCGGCCATGATGCGATTACAGACCTGGACGCATTCATCGCAGATATAGACGCCGGGACCGGCGATCAGCCGGCGGGCGAACTCGGCGCTCTTGCCGCAGAAAGAGCATTCCTGGTTTTCCTCGGTGGTGCGGTTATTTTTGGGCCGGGCCATGCTTCCTCCGTTCCAGTACCGTATCGACCAGGCCGTAGGCAACCGCGTCCTGGGCGGACATGAAGAAATCGCGCTCCATGTCGGCGGCCACTAGCTCGGCGGTCTTGCCGGTGTGCAGGGCGAAATAATCGATAGTCATTTTCTTGAGGCGGGTTATCTCGCGGGCTTGGATGCTGATATCGCTCGATTGGCCCTGCACGCCGCCCCAGGGCTGGTGGATCAGGATGCGCGAGCTGGGCAGCGCGAAACGCTTGCCGGCGCTGCCGCCGGCCAACAGCATGGCGCCCATGCTGGCGGCCTGCCCCATGCAGATGGTCTTGATCTCGGGGCGGATGTACTGCATGGTATCGTAGATGGCCAAGCCGGCGGTGACTGAGCCGCCCGGCGAATTGATGTACAGGTCGATTTCCTTCTCGGAGTCCTGCGACTCGAGGAACAACAACTGAGCCACCACTAGGTCGGCGGTCACGTCGTTGATCTCGCCGTCAATAAAAACGATGCGATCCTTGAGCAGGCGGGAATAGATATCATAGGAACGCTCGCCAATGCCGGTCTGCTCGACCACCATCGGGACAAGATTATGCATTCGTTCGGTCATGTTTCACCTCTGTGTGGGATGAGCGGGTCCTATCGGGGATAAAGCCGCCCTGCCCTGTCAATTTACTTATTTTCCTTGACCAAGTCCACGAATGCCAGCTTCTTTCCTTTTTTTAGCTTGGTTTTTCCCATCAGGTCGGCCAACAGCTTGTCTTCCTTGATGCGATCGCGCAGATAATCGACCATCTTGCGGCGTTCGTATTCTTCCTTAACCTGCTCGACGGTCATACTGGAGCCTTCGGCCATCTTGGCGTACTCGACCGTCACGTCCTCGTCACTGGCGCCCAAGCCACTATCGCTTACCAGTTTATCCAGCATCAGCCGGGTCTTGATGGCCTTCTGTGCGTCCGGCCGCCATTCATTGAAGAGGTCGTCGGGGCTCTTGCCGCTCATGGTCAGAATCTGCTGGAACTGGGCGGCGTCCTTCATGCCCATGCGCTCCATCAGGTTACGCAGGCGCATCTCCAGCTCGGCCCGAACCATGGAAGCCGGCAGCTCTACCGTGGCCTTCTCGAGCAACTTCTCGATCAGGGCTTTTTCCTGGAGCGACTTGAGCTGGTCGGCCAGGCGTTTTTCCAGCTTAGCGCGGATGTCGGCCTTGAGGTCGTCGAGCGTCTTGAACTGTTCGGAAACGTCCTGGGCCAGATCGTCGTCCAGCTCGGGCAGCTTCTTTTCCTTGAGCTTGGTCAGCTTGACGTTCAGCTTCTTGGTGGTGCCGGCCAGTTCGTTGTATTCGTAATCGGCTGGGAAGGTTTTCTCGATGACCTTCTCGGCGCCGACCTTCAGGCCGACCAGGTCGTCGTCCAGTTTATAGAGATTATTGCCGGAGCCGATCTCGAAGACGAAATCCTGGCGCTTGGTGCCTTCGATCTCTTTGCCCTCAGCGTCGAGCTCGACGTAGTCGATGGTGGCAACGTCGGATTTGGCGGCCTTAGCGGTGGCTGCCTTGTCCATGACGATGGCGTTGCGTTCGCGAATCTCGGCCAACTCGCGCTCCTCGTCGGCCTTGGCGATGACGCAGACCGGGACTTCCAGCTCGGCGCCGCCGAGGTCGCCAACGGTTACGGCGGGGAAGACGTCGTAGGTAATGGCGAAACTGAAGGCCTCGCCGGGTTGGTAATCGGGCTGACCGTCCAGCTCCGGCTGGCTGTATTGCAGCGGCACTAGGCTCTCGCCTTCCAGGGCGGACTGGACGGCGTCGTCCATCAGGCGGCTCATGGCTTCGACCTTGAGCTGTTCGCCAAACTTGCGCTCCAACACGTTCGTCGGCACCTTGCCCTTGCGGAAACCGGGCAATTGCACGTTCTTGACGTAGTCTTTGATCATTTCGCCATAGGATTTCTGTACTTCGTCCTTGGCCACGGTAACGGTCAACTTGACCGCGGAATTCGCCAGTTTATCAAATGTCTTGCTTACTGTCACTGCTATCCCCTTGTATGGCGCGCGGCCGGAGGCCGGCGTGAAATAAAAAACAAAAAAAAAGAAGGCGATCCGGGTTGTTCCAGACCGCCTTCTTGCCGAGCGGGAAACGGGAGTCGGACCCGCGACATCCACCTTGGCAAGGTGGCGCTCTACCACTGAGCTATTCCCGCATAAAATACTCGCATGCCGACCACGATAGTCGTTCTGCGAGAGGAGGGATTTGAACCCTCATGCCGAAGCACCAGATCCTAAGTCTGGCGTGTCTGCCAGTTTCACCACTCTCGCCCGGAACCTCAGGTGAAACGAACATACCGGAAACCGGCGCTGCTTGTCAATATCTTTTTCTCAGATATTTTCAAACCTTTTCATCACCTGTCAGGGGCTGTCCGGGACAGGACCTGACATAGTGAGCCGTGCAGGGATCGAACCTGCGACCCGCAGATTAAGAGTCTGCTGCTCTACCAGCTGAGCTAACGGCCCATACAAAAACCAGAACCAAAAACAAGTAACTGCGTCCGGAGGGGCTCGAACCCCCGACCTACGGATTCGAAGTCCGTCGCTCTATCCAGCTGAGCTACGAACGCTCGCCGCCCGGCCCATCCATGGCCCACCGGCTTGCGCCGTGGCCAGAATGTCCGAAGACTGAAGGGTGGATGACGGGGTTCGAACCCGCGACATCCAGAGCCACATTCTGGGACTCTACCACTGAGCTACATCCACCATGAACAGCGAAATGAACAATGCCAAAAGTCAGCCAAAATGTCAAGTATTCAAACGGCCTTTTTACGGATTTTTTTCAGGATGCTGAAAAACCCGAAAATCGGCCGCTGGGTAACCCTGCTAGCCGGACCTTCCAGGCGGGGCCGCTTACTGGCCCGAGGCTCAAATAGCGCTAGCCAGGTTGCCGCCATGGACATGGCGCAGCTGCCGGCCAGCCAGGCTGACCAGCGACTGCAGGCTGGCCAGTCGGGTCGGTGCTATTGTATAGCGATACATCGGCCGGTAAGCGCTCAGATGCCAGGGGATATCCGGATCGAGGCTGGCCAGCCAACGGGCGGCGGCTTCTATAGCAGCTGGATCGTCGGTCTTACCGGGTATAACCAGAGTGGTGACCTCGATATGAATCCTTTTCTGCACAGCCAGGGCAATGGAGGCCTTGACCGTGGCCAGGTCGCCGCCCAGCTCGCTAGCATACCAGTCGGTCCGCCAGCTTTTCAGGTCAATATTGATGGCATCGCAGTACTCGTAGACGGCCGCCATCACCGGCCCGTTGGCGTAGCCATTGCTGACCAGGATGTTCTTGAGGCCGGCCAGCCTGGCCAGCCTCATGGCCTCGATGACGAATTCGGCGTGGATCAGCGGTTCGGAATAGGTATGCGCCAGCGATGGGCAGCCCGACTCAATCGCGGCCTGCACCAATTCGGCGGCCGACAGCCGCTGCGGCTGCACCGTGAATTCCTGCGATATATGGTAATTCTGGCAAAAGGGACAATGCAAGTTGCAGCCCAGATACCCAACCGAGAAGGCCTTAGTGCCCGGCAAAAAATGGTAGAGCGGCTTTTTTTCGATCGGGTCGACGGCCAAGGCCGAGACGGCGCCGGCAAAGGGCAGCTCCAACCGCCCGGCCTGGCTGCGGCGCACGCCGCAGAGCCCAACCTGCCCGTCAGCTAGATAACAAGCGTGCGGACAGAGCTGGCAACGCAGCCGACCGTCGGCCAGACGCTCGAAAAAGCGCGCCGCCGTCGGACCGCCGTCGCTCAATTCGGTTGCCGGGCCAGATGGTGATGCAACTTGAGCTTGTCCTGGCCGGCCGGTCCGCCGTGCATGAAGCGGAGCGGCTCGTCGACCTCGAACGGCTCGTAGCGGATGCCGACGGCCTTGCGGCGGACCCACAGACGTACTACGCTGTAGCTCTCGCCGGCGGCGGTCACCGGGCTCGGCATATCCTGGGCTCCTAAGATGTCCTCGACCCGAAACTCGAAAATCGTGGAGGCGCCATCGGCGTCCTCGTTGACCAGGATGATCTTGCCGTCGTCGTAGGGATGCTTACGCGGCGAGCCGACGAAGCTGACGGCATCCTGGGGCGGATCGGCCCGGTAGGCTTGAATTTCAAAAAACGGTTCATCCAAATAATTCCTAATACTCATGCGCCCTCCCCTTGCGGACAGTATAGCGCCAAAATAGCCCGTTGGCAAATTTGATACTTCAAGGCGACCAGCTCCACCCGAAAACGGCTTGACCGCAATTGGCGGACGGGTTATGGTAGCGGCATGGTCAAAGCCGTTTTCCCGGGTTCCTTCGACCCGCCAACCTACGGGCATGTCAACATCATCGAGCGCGCCCGCTCCATTTTCGAAGAGGTGCTGGTGGTGGTAGCCATCAACGCCGGCAAGCATTCGGTCTTCAGTCCGGACGAGCGACTGGCCTTCATGCGCGAGATCATCGCGCCCTGGCCGAATGTCTCACTGCATTGCTACGACTCGCTGATCGTCAATTTCGCCAAGGAACACCACTGCAAGGTCTTGTTGCGCGGCGTGCGCTCGGTTCAAGATTTTTCCTATGAGTTCGAGCTTTCGGTCATGAACAAGGGCTTGGATCCCGATATCGAGACCTTCTTCATGCCGACCGATTCCAAATACTTCGTGCTGCGCTCCAGCGCCATCAAGGAATTAGCCAGTTTTGGCGGCGACGTCAGCAGCATGGTGCCACCGGTGGTGGCCAAGGCGCTGCGCCGTTTCCATCCCGACCAGCGCGGCCAGCCTGAGTAGCCGCCAGTGGTCAGCCTGGTCGCCTTGATGCAGTTACTCTAAATACGCTTGACACTCATTACATAAACTGTTAAATTGTCAAAGTGGTTCCGGGATCGTCTTGACAAAAGCCAGACATTCGGCTACCGTGTCCTTCGTCAAAGAGTATATAGGCTGCTTGCCAGCCATCCGGTGGCGTCGATCTTTCCAGGCCCGGATGTCAGGCAGATCCGAATTTTGACACGATACCGATTAGGAATGAGGTTATACCATGGCAGTACCAAGAGCTAATACGTCGAAGGCCCGAACGCGCCGGCGCCGGTCCATAAACATGAAGCTAACCGCTCCGAGCGTAGTATCCTGCGGCAACTGCGGCAACCCCGTATTGTACCACCGGATCTGCGGGAAGTGCGGATTCTATCGTGGCCGGCAGGTCATGACTCCCAAAAGCAACGGTTAAAGGAGACTCTAATGGACGAACTTTTTGAACGCGTAAAGAAGATCATCGCCGACAAGCTGGAAGTTGAAGAAGGCAAGATCACCATGGATGCCAGCTTCCGCCAGGATCTCGGCGCTGACAGCCTCGACACCTACGAGCTGGTCTACGCCATCGAAGAAGAATTCAACATCAAGATCGAAGATGAGAAGGCCAACGAATTCGAGACCGTCAAAGACGCTTACGAATTCATCAAGTCTGCCCAGTAATTCCGGCCAGATTTTCACATCAAAGGCCACCGACATGATCAGACGTGCCGAGCCCCAAGAGGCTGACCGTCTGGCCGCGTTGGCGGCCTTTCAGCATTCCATCGGTTTCAAGTTCCGGAATCCAACCCTGCTGGCCCGGGCTCTCACCCACCGCTCCCGCCTGAACGAAGACAGCACCATCAACGGCAACAATGAGCGCCTCGAGTTCTTGGGCGATGCCGTCCTGGGGCTGGTAGCGGCCGCCGAACTATTTACCAAGCTGGGCGACCGGGCGGAGGGCGACCTGGCGCGTATCAAGAGTATCGTCGTCTCGGAGGACACCTTGGCCGGCATAGCCCTGGCCATTGGCCTGGATAGCCTGTTGTTGATCGGTAAGGGTGAAGAGTTGTCCGGCGGCCGGCGCAAGAAGGCCTTGTTGGCCGATGCCCTGGAAGCCCTGTTCGGCGCGGCCTACATCGACGCCGGCTTTGAGAAAACCCGGCCACTGCTGCTCAAATACCTGATTCCGGAAATCGAAAAGGTCCTCACCGACCGTCACCGCCGCGATTACAAGACCCTGATTCAAGAGTATGCCCAGAAATGGCATAAGACCCAGCCAGAGTACAGCCTGCAGGCCAAGAGCGGACCGGACCACGACCGCACCTACAGCATCACCTGCAGCCTACTGGACACTGCCTACGGGCCGGCTGACGGAAAAACCAAGAAAGAAGCCGAGCAGCAGGCCGCCGCCCTGGCTTGGCAAGCCATCATGACCGCCGGCGGCGTCGAGGCTGCCCGCCTGCTGGAAATAAAAAAACTCTAGCAGGCTGTTGAAAAAGCCGGTTGCTTTCTCAACAACCTTAACAATTCCTCGCATAGCTTGCGCTATGCTGCGTAATTGTACCGGCTTTTGAAGTGTTGAAAAGCCGCATCCGCGTTTTTCAACACCCTGCTAGGAGTCTGTCGGGCTGAACCAGCTACCGTGGCCAAGACAGCTCAGGCTTGGTCCACCCCGTGCTTGGATTTCAATTTTTCGGCCACCAGACTCAGGCGCTCCACCGTGTTCATGGTCGGGTCATCCAGAACCAGTTCCAGCAACTCTTGCAACACCCGGCCCATGGCCGGTCCCTTTGGCCAACCCAGGCAGGACAAGACATGGCCATCGATAGCCAGATCCTTGACCGTAAAGGCATTGTCGGCCGCCACCAAGGCTTCCACCCGGTCCAGCATGGCCAACAGCGGCCGAGGATCAGCCTTGACGCCGCGCAGGCCGCTGGCGTCGGCTAGGCGCAACTGCAGCAGCGTTGGCAGGCTGGCCAGTCCCACCTTGGCCACGAAACGGCGCAGCGCCGCGTCGCTCCAATCCGGGCTGTAGTCGAACATGTGGTGACGCACCAGATGCGCCACGGCCTCCACGACGTGGTTGGGATACTTGAGCCGGCGCAGCACCGAACTAGCCAGGGTAGCCGAAATCTGCTCGTGGCCGTAGAAATGGATGACGCCAGCCTGGTCGCGGCTGAAACTGGCCGGCTTGCCGATATCGTGCAGCAAGGCGGCCAGGCGCAACGTCAGGTCGAGCGGGGCGGCATCAACGGCCAGCAGACTGTGCTCGAAAACATCGAAGGCATGGTAGTCGCCCTGGGCCAGGCCGCGGCCCAAGCACAACTCCGGCAGGAATTCGCCGAGCAGGCCGCTCTGCTCCAGCAGCTGCAGGCCATGCGACGGTTGGTCGCAGAGCAGGGTGCGGGAAAACTCCTCGCGCACCCGCTCCAGGGCTACTTGGCGGAAACTGTCCAGGCAGCGCGGGATGGCGGCCAGGGTGGCCGGGTCGATGGTAAAGTGGAAGCGAGTGGCGAAGCGGATGGCCCGCAACGGCCGCAACCCGTCCTCGCCGAAGCGGGCCAACGGGTCGCCGATGGCCCGGATGATGCCGGCCTTGAGGTCGGCCAGTCCGCCGAACAGGTCAATGAGCTGGCCGGAGCGAGGGTCGACCGCCATGCCGTTGACCGTGAAGTCGCGCCGCGACAGGTCGGCCGCTAGGTCATCCGAAAATTGCACGCTGGTTGGGCGGCGGCCATCGGCATAGTGCCCGTCGATGCGGAAGGTGGTGGTCTCGATCAGGGCATCTTGCCAGCGCACGCTGACGGTGCCGTGCTGGATGCCGGTGGGGATGACCTTGCGGAACAGTTTCAGGACATCTTCCGGCCGGGCGTCGGTGGCGGCGTCCCAGTCGGCGGCCTTGCGGCCGAGCAACGAGTCGCGCACCGCGCCGCCCACGAAATAGCAGCAGAAGCCGGCGTCGAAAAATATCCTGGCAAAGGCCTGCAAGGGGCGAGGCACATCGATTCGCATGGCAAAAACTCCTGTTTCAAATTCTATCCGGCTAGCAGTGTACCAGGCAGCGGCCGGCGGCAGCCTTCATCGGCTAGCCGACCGGCAAGGCGCCGTGCTAGCATGGCGCCATGTCCAAAGCGCTCCTAGTCTGCGGCGGCCTAGCCCCGCCCTACGCCGCCATCAAAGCCCTCGCCGCAACGTGCGCCTGCCTCTGCGCCGCCGATTCCGGTCTCGACAGCCTGCACGCCTGGGGCCTGAAGCCGGACCTCATCGTCGGCGACATGGATTCGCTGTCCAGTCGTAAGCTCTTGGACGGGTACCGCCGGGCCGGCGTGGATATCCTGGAACAGGACACCTACAAGGACGACACCGACACCGAAACCGGCTTGCGTATTTTGCGCCAGCGCGGCCACGACTGGATAGCCATCGCCGGCGGCGGCGGCGGCCGGCTCGACCACCTCTTGGCCATCCGCGCCCTCTTCGAGCGGCCGGACGGTCCGGCCGAATGGTACACCGACCGGGAGCGGGTAATCAAGCTGGAGCGGGCGACCATTCTGAGACCGGGCAAGGGGCAACTGGTCTCGGTTTTTCCGCTGGGTGGCGCCGGCGCCTCGGGCATGGCCAGCCGTGGCCTGGAATGGCCGTTGAACGGCCTAGTCTGGCCGGCCGGCGGCTTCGGCATCTCCAACCTGAGCACGGCCGACACGGTGTCGATCGATCCGGGGCCGCAACCCTTGTTGGTGATAGTGCCCTTAGCAGGGTGTTGAAAAACGCGAATGCGGCTTTTCAACACTTCAAAAGCCGGTACAATTACGCAGCATAGCGCAAGCTATGCGAGGAATTGTTAAGGTTGTTGAGAAAGCAACCGGCTTTTTCAACAACCTGTTAGGAGCCTGAGGCGGCAGCGAAGGCCGCTAGCAGGATGCGGTGGGTCTCGCGCACGTCCTGCACCAGGACCCGCTTACCGGCCAACAACTCGGCGATGCCGATCTCGCGCGGGTAACGCGGAATAATGTGCCAATGCAGATGGTCGATACTGGCGCCGGCCACCAGCCCCATATTGCAGCCGATATTGTAGCCGCCTGGCCGGTGGGTGCCGTCCAGCACGTCGCAGCTCAGACGCGTCAGCCGGTCCAGCTCCAGGCGCTCGCCGGCCGTCAACTGGCGCAGATCGACCACATGCCGCCGGGGGAAGACGATCAAGTGGCCGGGATTGTAGGGGTACAGATTGAGCGAGACGATAGCCAGTTCATTCTGGAAAACCACCAGGCAGGGGACGGCCGGATCGTCGGCCGCCACCAGGCAAAGGATGCAGCCTTCCGGCTTCTCGCCGCGCAGGTAGTCCAGCTTGTCGAAATTGAAGAAATAATCCATGCCTAGGAGCCTGTCGGACTGAGGATTTTGATCGGGAAAAAATGATCTGCGAGTGAAAAATTGGCAAGGATTGAAGGCCATACTTCCTGTATGGCCCGATTGACGAGCCAATTTTGCGCCGCAGAGCATCGAGTCCGGTCAAAAAGCACTGGTTCGATCAGCATTTCTCTCACTACTCTCCCAAAAACATCGTTTGCATTCATAAGTCCGACAGGCTCCTAAGGTTGGGACCCGTCGCGCGGCGGCAAGCCGGCCTCGATGGCCAGATAGTCGACCAGCGCCGGATACTGGGTAACGAGCTCGCCGTAACGGCGCAGGGTATCGATGCGTACCTGGTCGCTGACCGCCGCCGTCGAGGCCGTGACTAAGGCCGGCTCGATCTGGGCCTGGTAGCTGGCCAGGTAGGCGGCGTAGAGCTGGCGGGCCTGGTTGTAGACAGCGATATCGGGCACCCGGGCCGACAGTACCGCCACCTCGAGCACCCGTAACTGCGGTCGGCTGGCCTCAACTAGGCTGACCAGCTCGCTGGACAGGCTGCCGTCGATCAAACGTTGTACTTTTTCGACATCGGCGGCGGCGTGCATGATGATGGCGCGGACCTCGTCGACCGCCCGGACCAGTTCGCTGGCCAGGTAGACGGCCATAGTCAGGTCGTCGACTACCCCGTACTGGCTGACCAAGGTGGGCAGAGCCTCCGCCCGGAAGGTGGCGGCCAAGCGCACGCTGGCTTCCCAGCTGAAATCCGGCTCGCCGGCCAGGAAATCCTGGTACAGCTCCGCCGACGGCAGCAGGCCGGACAACTCGATTTTCCGCTCGACGCTTTGCGCCGAAAAACGGTGCAGCTCGATATTGGTAGGCAGCAAGGCGGCCGGCGTCCAGAAAAACGTACCGGGGGCGATGACCTGTTCGTGAATGCCGCCGGTTTTACTGGCCAGTACGGCATACAGGCCGGGGCGGATGCGCAACGGCAGCCAGCCAATAAAAAAGACGACCAGTCCCAAAAGCAGGAGCACGACCAGATTGGCGATCAGTTTTTTCATTGGGGACGCAACCTCCGTGCCGGGTAACCGGCGGATGTGCCGGGTAACCGGCGGATGCACCGGTTAATCTTAGTTATAACCTATCGAGGCGATTTTATCCAGCCTATTATTGCCAAAGCCGGGCCGGCAGGGTATGGTATATACCCTATGCACGAAATACCGCTCCTGCAAGTATCCGAACTGACCGGCTTGATCAAGAACCTGCTGGAGGGAAGCCTGCCGGCGGTGCGCGTCGAAGGCGAACTGTCCAACTGGCGGCCAGCTCCCTCCGGCCATGTCTACTGCACGCTCAAGGACCGCGACGCCACCATCCAGGCCGTCATGTTCAAGGGCAAGGCGCTGCGCCTAGCCTTCCGGCCACGTGACGGCATGCGGGTGCGGGCCAGCGGCGCCATCACCGTGTACGCGGCCCGCGGCCAGTACCAGCTGGTGATCGAGTCGCTCGAGGCGGCCGGCGAGGGCGATCTGCAGGCCCTGCTCGATCAACGCAAGCAGCGCCTGGCCGCCGAGGGGCTCTTCGACCTGGACCGCAAGCAGCCGCTCCCCGAGCTGCCGGAACGAGTGGCCGTCATCACCTCCCCGACCGGCGCGGCCATCCGCGACATTCTGAACGTCCTGCGCCGCCGCAATGCCGGTATCCGCATCACCATCCTGCCGGCCGTGGTGCAAGGCGACGAGGCGCCGGCCGCCCTGGTGCGCCAACTGGCTACGGCTAACCGCTACCGCTTGGGCGAGGTCATCATTATCGGCCGCGGCGGTGGTTCGCTGGAAGACCTCTTGGCCTTCTCCGACGAGGCGGTGGTGCGGGCGGTAGCCGCCTCGGCCATTCCGATCATCAGCGCCGTCGGCCATGAAACCGACTGGTGCCTAGTCGACTACGCCGCCGACCTGCGCGCGCCAACCCCCAGCGCCGCGGCCGAACTGGTATCGGCCAGTTCCGGCGACATCCGCCAACGTACCGCTACCGCCCGGCGCAACCTGGAACATGGCGTCAGCGCCCGACTCAGCCGGGCCAAGTACCTGTTGGGCAGCTTTTCCAGCCAGTCGCTGGCCCTGCAGTTCGAGCGCTTGGTCCAACCCTTCCGGCAGCGTGTCGATTACTCGCGCGAGGCGCTGGAATACGGCATCCGGGCGCGGGCGCTGGTTGACCGCAACCGCTTGGCCCGAGCCGACGTCCTGTTGCGGGCGGCCGACCCACAGGCCATCCTGGCCCGCGGCTTCGCGGTTATCCGCAAACAGGGCAGCCGCCAGGCCATCCGCGCCAGCGGCGAATTACGGGCTGACGACACTATCCAAATCACCCTGGCCACCGGTTCGGCCGGCGCCATCATCACGGAGACACGGGCATGAAGAATTTCGAGGAACGACTCAAGAAACTGGAAACTTTGGCGGAGCGCATCCGCGATGAGGACGTGCCGCTGGAGGACGCCGTCGGCATTTTCGAGGAAGGCATCAAACTGTCACGCGGATTGGAAAAAGACATGGAAAAGCTGGAAGGCCGGGTGGAGATACTACTCAACCAACCACAGACCGCCGAGGACAAGCCGCAGCTTGGCCTGTTCGCCGACAGCGAGGATTGAGGCCGCCGGCCGAGGTGGCAGGGAATCAGCCGCCGGACGCGGCTGCTAGCCGCGCCATGAAAGCCTGAATGGCTGGGACCAGGCTGCGGTCGGAATCGGCCAGGTCGAGCGCCGCCAAGGCCGAGGCTGGCACCCAGGCCGTGGTGCTGTGCTCGGCCAGCTGTAAAGGCTGGTCGGCCAACTTTATTTCCCAAGCCGCCAGACTATAGGCCTGACCGTTATGCTGGAAGGCCGACTCGCCGACCGGGCGGCCGACGTCGATGGTCAGCTTGAATTCTTCCAGGTATTCGCGCACTAGGGCGGCCTGGTCGCTCTCGCCGGCTTCGCGTTTGCCGCCGGGAAACTCCCACTTGCCGCCGAGGTCGCCGCCGGGCAGGCGCTGCGCGACGAAGACCTGGCCGTCGCGGATGGCGATACCGGCTACCGAACGTTTTTCCATGCCCGGCCTACAGCAGGATGAGGCTGGGAAACAGGAAATGCAGGACGGCGATGACGATGCTGGCTATGCCGACCCAGCGGCTGTTGACGATGAAGATATGGTCGAGTTTTTCTAAAAGGTCGGTGGTGACGGTGGTATTGTTGCGGTAGAACTCCAGCAGCAGGGTAAAACCGGCCACCATGCCGACCACGGACGGCAGGAAATCGCCGATGATGGCATAGTCGGGACGCATGACGGTCAACAGCTTAAGGAAGCCAATGGTGGCGCAAAGCACGCCCAGTATCAGGCGCAAGACCGGATCCTTGATTAATTCGACCAGGCCATCCAGCTTGATGCCTTTCGGCTCGCGCTTGGCCACCAGCAAGGCATACCCAGCCGTAAAATTGAAAACCACGCTCAGAAAATAGAATTGCACCATGCTTGCCATCCCTCCGCGATCCAATCGCGCCGCTCCCCAGATTTCAGGAAAACTTGCCGAAAGCGAACCGGCCTTTCGGCAAGCTGCCAAGAATCCGACAGACGCTGTCTCAAACCATACAAGAAAGTCTGGCCGCGGTCAAGAATAAAGAGCGCAAAGAGCTCGAAAACCGCCGACGGAGCGGGTTCAGCCCTGGACTATTCTACCATGGCCACCAGCTTGACCTGCTGGTGGGCGCCGCTGACCAGAATCTGGACCGTTGCTGGCTTTTCGGCCAGCGGCAGCTGGATGGAAAACTGGTCATCGCCGGCCAGCCATTGTTGGGAGCGCGTTTCGGCGCCAGCCGTCAGTTCGAGGTCAAAGACCGCTTCCGGCGCTTGGCGGTTCCCGGCCGTCCGGTCCAGGTTCACATACAGCGAATGCTCGAAGTAGAAGGCTTTTAGGCGCAGTCGATAGCCGTCCAGGCTGGCCCGGTCGCGCCGGCTAATGACGATGTCGAGCACGAACCCGAGCATCACGAAGAAAATCAACATCAGGAACAGCAGGCGCAGGCTGGGTGAACCGAGGAAATTCTTGATCAGGCCACGCTTGTTGACGTTCCAGCGGCTGGCCGCGAAACGGGCATTGTCCGAGGCCTTGGCTAGGCGGACTTCCCGATTATAGTAGTAAACCACCTCGTCGCCGCCACTGGTTTCCGGGACGCGGAACGGACTCTTTGTATCAGTCATGCCATACTCCATGATACAGGCAGCGGGCGGCCGGCGCCAGCAATTGCCCGGGGATAATGAAACCATGCCGGGCGGCCATAGCCCGACCGGTCTCGCCATGAACCAGGACGGCCAGCGCCGCCGCCGACCAAGCATCGTAACCGGCGGCCGTTAAACCGGCCAGCAGGCCGGCCAGGACGTCGCCCGAGCCGCCGCAGGCCAGCGCCGGCACGCGGCCCTCGTAGACCAGCAAGCGGCCATCGGGATGCGCCAACCAGGTCAGCGAATTCTTGAGTACTATGATGGCGTTACAACGTGTGGCCAGGGCCGTCAGCAAGTCCGGCGGATTGTAGCGCGCCTGACGCAGGGCGGCGGCCGGATCTGATGGGCCGAGGCCGCAGTCGGCCAGCAAGCGGACGTACTCACCGGCATGCGGCGTCAGTACGGTCTGGACCACTGACTGGCTGGTAGCCGCAGCCACGTCCGCGCCTGGCGCGGCGCGGCTGGCCGTAGTTCGGGCCGGTAGCCGGCCAATCTGAGACAGGGCATCGGCGTCGAGCACCAGCGGACCGCCCTCCTGCCAGGCGGCGGCCACCAGATCAGCCGCCAGGGAGTCGCGCCCCAGGCCAGGGCCCAGCAGGCGGGCTGTCGCTTTCCGCCCGGGCCCGGAAGACAGCGGCCGGACCATGATGTTGTCCAGGCTACCAGCCAGCAGGGGGTAGAGTTCATCGCGCAGTAGCAGGGTTACCGTGCCGGCGCCGGCGGCAGCCGCTGCCCGGCTGCTAAGTGACGCCGCCCCGCTAGCGCCGACCGACCCGGCCGTTACCAGGAGGGCGCCACGGCTGCCCTTGTGGGCATCCGGATCCGGCCGCCGCCACAAGCGCGCCAGATCGTCCGGTTGCAAGCGCTGGATGGGGCTGTCCCGGCCGCTGTCGGCCGGAAAAACGCCTGGAATGCCGATGATGTCGCCGGCTAGCGGCCGGTTGCCCGGGAAATAGAGCTCGGCCTTGGCCGGCAGGACGGTCAGGGTTACATGGGCCGGCAGAGGTCGGTACCAGGCCGGCCGATCCGCTCCGTTCTCGGCGTTGGCCCCGTTCTCGGTGTTGGCCCCGCCGGGAGCGGGAACCAGGCCGGCCGGCAGAGCGGCCAGCCCGGAGGGAATATCGATCGCCACCACCGGCCGCTCTGGATGAGCTAGCAGGAAGCGGTGGCAGTGGTGCCAGAAGGCATCCGCTTCCCGCCCCGGCCGGAAGCCGGTGCCGCACAGGCCATCGAGTATCAGCCCGGCGCCGCTCAGGGCGGCCAGCGCCTCGGGCGCGTCGTGCTGATACCAGACCAGGCCGGCCGCAATCGCCTCGTCCAGCCGAGCCTGGCAGACGGCGCTGCGTTGGCGCGGCACCAGGGCCACCACCGCGCTCAGGCCGGCAAACAAGGCCTGGCGCAACAGGGCTAGGCAATCGCCGCCGTTGTTGCCGCCGCCGCACAGGCCCACCAGGCTGACGGCCGGCTGGCCACTTCTCCCCCGCAAGCAGTCGCTATAGCGCGCCATCAGCGCCTGGAACATGCCAGCCGCCGCATTTTCCATCAGCCCTCTGGCGTCGAGCCGGCCACCTTCCTGGGTAGCTCGGTCGAGGGCGGCGGCCTGGGGGCAGGTCAGCAGCGGTTGCATCAGTTAAAGCCTCCGGTCTGCTGGTCGAAGCGCCACCAGACCACCCGCACCGCGCCGGTTGAACCGAGCAGGGCACAGAGTATCTTGTCGTTCGATACCATAAAATTCATGTAGTTGATTTCATCGGCCCGGATTTCGATCGAAAAGCGCCGCACCTGGCGGGTCGCCTCGTCAAACAGCGCGTAGTAGGTCTGGCCGTCGCCGTCGGTAGCGGTAAAGAACAACCAGCCATCGGCGTTGCCGATTAGGCTCCAGCTGCGCGGGATGATATTCTCGTTATTGCGCCGGGCCAGTTCCGACTCGAAGGGGATGATGTCGTAGCGCTCGCGGTAGCTGCCGTCGGCCGGATCCATCTTCCAGACTATAGTTTTGAAAAAGCGGATCTCGGCCGGCAGGTTGGTAGCCTGGTCGATTAATTCCTGGTAGTAGTCGACCTTGAGCAGGAGGCCGCTGCCGTCCTCGGCCACCTGGACCTCATCCAGGCTGGCTATCAGGTTGGCGGTTTCCTCCGGCAGGGGCGTGTTGGCGGCCGGTAGCTCCACCAAGTGGCGGACCATGCCGGCATTGTCAAACCAATAGACCAGCCAGGTGTCGACCAGCTGGCAGATCACGACGCAATCGTCGCCTTCGGTAATCTGGAGGCGGCGTATAAAAGGAAAGGGCGTGCCGCCGATGCCTTCCTGCCCCAGATAGTCCAGATATTGGCCGGTAGCGGAAAAGCGCAGCACGACTTGGTCCAGCCAGGCGCCGCTGGCCTCGTCGTGGTAACGGCGCTCCAGGGGCAAGTGTTCCTCGATGTACAGGCGGCGGTCGGCATCGACCGCGATTTCGCCGGGGGCGTTGAAGGGATAGCTGGCCGCCAGCCGGCCATCGCTCTGCCGGCTAGTCGACAGGTCAAAGCTGTCGATTTTGGTCAGGCCGAAGGGTTCCGGATTGCGTTCCGGATTGTACAGCATGCCCAGCAGGTCGCCATACGAGGAGAAGGTCAGAACCTTGCCAGCATTGCCGTTGACCACGAAAAACAGGCCATCGCGCATCGCCAACCGGGTCTTCAAGGGCGGCGCGTTACCCGGCAGGTTGAACAGGTTGAGCTCGTCGGCGGCCAGTCCGTAGGGTAGCTCGAACAGTTCCTCGCGTTGCAGGAGCTGGGTGCCCCGTTCAACCCGGCAGGAAACGGCCAGGGCTAGTACGGCCAGAGTCAGGCTGACCAGTCCCCTCCGGCTGGCCGGCCGGTTGGCAGATGAATTGACGCCTCGCGGCATGCTAGCTCCCCCTTCGATCGGTCTCGTGGATTCGCCTTTATCATACTTCTTTGTATCATACAACTTTTAGCCTTGACCGTATATCAGCAAAAGATATAGATTAACTGCCATGGCCTTCAACCCCCTAACTGCCTTGTTTGGCACCAAACGTGAACGAGATGTCAAAGCCCTGCTACCCCTGCTCCACGCCGTCAATGAGCGCGAAGCCTGGGCCATGGCTCTAACCGCCAAAGATTTCCCGCGCCAGACCCAAATACTGCGCGACCGGCTGGCCGGCGGTGCCAGTCTGGACAGCCTACTACCGGAGGCCTTTGCCCTGGCCCGCGAGGCCGCCCGCCGCACCCTTGGCGAGCGGGCCTTCGACACCCAGGTTCTGGGCAGTATCGTCCTGCACTCCGGCCGCATCGTCGAGATGAAGACCGGCGAGGGCAAGACCCTATCGTCGGTGGCCGCCGCCTACCTCAACTCACTGACGGGCCAGGGCGTTCATATCGTCACCGTCAACGACTACCTGGCCGAGCGCGACTCGCAGTGGATGGGGCGCGTCTTCGGCTATCTGGGCATCTCGGTCGGCGCCATCCTGTCCAACATGGATACGGCCGCCCGCCGCCAGGCCTACGCCCGCGACATCACCTACGCCACCAACAACGAGCTGGGCTTCGACTACCTGCGCGACAACATGACCATGGACCTGCAAAGCCGGGTGCAGCGCGGCCACAATTACTGCGTGGTCGACGAGATCGACTCCATCCTGATCGACGAGGCGCGCACGCCGCTGATCATCTCCGGCGCCGCCGAGGACGATACCGTCAAGATCAACGAGGTCAGCCGCCTGGCCGGCAGCCTGGTCGAGGTCAAGAAAAATCCGGACAGCGGCGAATATCCCAAGGAAGACCTTGGCGAGGTCATGGACGGCGACTATAAAATTGAAGAAAAGAACAAGAAGGTATCGTTTACCTCCGACGGCCTGGCCAAGATCGAGGAGCTGCTCAAGAAGCGCGGCTTAATCGAAGGTTCGCTGTTCGACGAGCAGAATTTCGAGTATACCCACTACTTTGTCCAGGCCATCCGGTCGCGTGAGCTTTACCACCGCGATGTTGAATACGTGGTTCAGGACGGGCTGATCCAGATCGTCGACGAGTTTACCGGCCGCATCCTGCACGGCCGCCGCTATTCCGAAGGCCTGCACGAGGCCATCGAGGCCAAGGAACGGATCAAGATCGCCCGCCGCAATCGCACCCTGGCTACCATCACCTTCCAGAATTTCTTCCGCATGTACAAGAAGATCGCCGGCATGACCGGCACGGCCGAAACCGAGGCCACCGAATTCGGCAAGATCTACAACCTGGACGTGACGGTTATCCCGACCAACCGGCCGGTGGCCCGAGCCGACGAAAACGACCTGGTCTACCTCAACGAAGGCGACAAATTCCAGGCCATCTGCGACGAGATCCAGGCCGCCAACGCCAAGGGGCAGCCAGTGCTGATCGGCACCGTCTCCATCGAGAAGTCGGAGAAGCTATCGGCCGCCCTGACCAAGCGCGGCATCCGCCACGAGGTGCTCAACGCCAAGAACCACGCCCGCGAAGCCAGCATCATCGCCGAGGCCGGCGCGCGCGGCGCCGTGACCATCGCCACCAACATGGCCGGCCGCGGTACCGACATCAAGCTGGGCGGCAATCCGGAGCACCGCGCCCGCAAACGGGCCGGCACCCAGGCCGACGAAGCCGCCTTCCAGGCCGCCCTGGACAGCGAGTACGCCACCTGGCGCCAGGACTACGAGGCCGTCAAGGCTTCCGGCGGCCTGTACGTCATCGGCACCGAGCGGCACGAGTCGCGCCGTATCGACAACCAGCTGCGCGGCCGCTCCGGCCGCCAGGGCGACCCCGGCCGCTCCTGTTTCTTCATTTCGCTGGAAGACGAGCTGATGCGGCTGTTTGGCGGCGAAAAACTGAAGAACGTCATGCAGTTCGTCGGCATGAAGCCGGGTGAGGCCATCGACCACCCGATGCTCAACCGCACCATCGCCAACGCCCAGAAGAAGGTCGAGGAACGCAACTTCGAGATCCGCAAGCACCTCTTGGAGTACGACGACGTCCTCAACAAGCAGCGTGGCTTCATCTACGACCAGCGCGACGGTATCCTGGCCGACAAAGACCTGCTGGTACGGGTACGCAGCGCCGCCGCCGACTTGGTCAGCCAGGTCCTGGCCGACTATGAGCAAGCCGCCAAGGGCGACCAGCCCAAGGCCTGGATCCAGCTGCAGGATGACCTGAAGACTACGTTTGCCATTCAGCTACCCTACGCGGCAGCCAGCCCCGAGGCCAAAGCGAACGCCGTACTCCGCGCCGAAGTCGAGCGGCTGCTAGAGGCCGACATTGACGACAAACACGCCGCTGTCGGCAGCGACAACATCAACCACTTCCTGCGCCTGCGCTACCTGGTGACCATCGACCAGCGCTGGCTGGCCCACCTCGAGAACATGGAGGGCCTGCGCGAAGCCGTCTACCTGCGCCACTACGCCCAGAAGAATCCCTTGCTGGAGTACAAGCTGGAAGGCTTTGAGATGTTCGAGAGCATGCTGGAAGACATCCGCAAGGCGGTGGCCTCCACGCTATTCCTGGTGCGCATCCAACAGCAGTCGGAGCGCGCCTACCGGCCGGTGGTGACGGCTGGCGAGACCCGCCACGACCAGGTCGGCCAGTTCGGCGCCTCCCAGGCTCCGGCCACCCGCAGCGCCGCGGCTGCCAGCCCGATGGCCCAGGGCGCTTCTCCGCGCGCCGCCACCGTGGTCCGCACCGTGCCCAAGGTCGGCCGCAACGATCAGTGCCCCTGCGGCTCGGGCAAAAAGTATAAGCATTGCCATGGCGCCTGAGCGGCGCCGCGTTTAGCCGGCGGCGCGCCTCGCCTAGGCGCCCTGCCATTGGCACGAGGTTGACATGTCGCTGAATTGGAAAGAAATCGATGCGGTGCTGACCGAGCTGGACCTGGTCGGCGCCCAGCTGCAGCGCATCGTTCAGCCGGCCTGGGACACCGTGGTGCTGTCCTTTTACCAGGCTAGCCACGGAGGCTCGGGCGGACGCGCTAGCCAGCTCTTGTGCTGCGTGGCGCACGGCGCTTGCCGTCTGCACGAAACCAGCTACGCCATTCCCAAGACCGTCAAGCCGCAGCGCTTCACCGAGTTGCTGCGGGCCCACGTCCGCAATGCCCGGGTCAGCAGCCTGGTACAACTGGGCAGCGAGCGCATCGTGCGTATTGGCCTGGAGCAGGGCGACGGGGCCTACTGGCTGTATTTGCGCCTGTGGTCGGGCGCCGCCAACCTCATCCTGACCCGGCCGGACGGCTTGATCGTCGATTGCCTGGCGCGCAAGCCGGCCCGCGGCGAAATTACCGGCGGCCTGTACCAGCCAGTGGCTGCCGCCGAGGCTCCCGCCAAGGACTTTGTCGTCCGCGATCTGCCGGGGGACGGCAACTTCAACCAGCGGGTCGACCAGTACTATGCCAGCCACGGCTCGGAGCTGTCGCGCGACGCCCTACTGGTCAAGGCGCGGGCCTGGCTGCAGACTCGCCAAGCCACCCTCGACGGCCGCCTGGCCAGCCTCCAGGCCAAGGCCAAGGCTTGGGCCGACCCGGAGCGCTTCCGCGAACTGGGCGACATCCTGATGGCCAACCTGCACCAACAACCAGTGGCCAGGCTGAGCTGCGACGACTTCTACCGCGGCGGCAGCGTCGTCATCCCGCTCGATTTATCCAAAAGCCTGGTCGACAACGCCAACCGCCTGTACGAACGGGCCAAGAAGGCGCGTTCCGGCAGCCGCGAGACGGCCGTTGAACTGGCGGCCCTGCAAACCAGCCTGGACGAACTGGCCAGCCTGCGGCTGCGCATCGAGGCGGAGGCCAACCCGCACCAGATTCGGGCCCTGTTGCTCAAGTGGCGCCAGACCCAGGTCCAAGGCGAGCGGCGCTTCCCGGGCCTGTCGGTCGAACGCAACGGCTGGCTGATATTAATCGGGCGCAGTAGCGCAGAGAACGACCAGCTGCTGAGAGGCCACGTCCGCGGCAGCGACACCTGGCTGCACGCCCGCGACCATGCCGGCGCCTACGTCTTCATCAAGGCGCGCCGCGATAAAAGCATTCCTCTGGACATCCTGCTCGACGCCGGCAGCCTGGCGCTCTACTACTCGAAGGCCCGCAAAAACGGCCAGACCGACCTGTACTACACCCAGGTCAAGTACCTGCGCCGCGCCAAGAACGGCCCCAAGGGCTTGGTCATTCCCACCCAGGAGAAAAACCTGCACATCAAGCTGGAAGAACTACGGCTGCGCTCGCTGCGCCGGCAAATCGGCCAGGACGACGAGCCAGGCTGACCGGCGGCCGTCAGGACAGCCCGATCAAGGCCACCGAGGGCTGCCCGACGAGTCGCGCCGCCGCCCAACAGGCTGCTAGCGCTTTTCCACCAGGTACAGAAACTCGCTGACATGCAAATCCCGCCCGGCCAAGTTACGGCTGCCGCGAAAGGCGTTATATCTTATTTCCATTACCTCAACCCGGCCGACTGTTTCCAGTAACCTCAGCATCTCCGGTCGCTTGATGAAGCCGTCCGAGTTGAACGACACCAGCAGGTACTTGGCCGGCAGGTCGGCCACCAGCCGGGCCAGGGCCTGGCGAGAGGCCTGCGGCCGGTTGTAGTCCGAGCGCCGCCAGTCGTCCGGGATGCCCGACACCCGGCTGATGGTAGCCGGCCGCCGGTAGCTCGTCAGCAGGTTGAGCATGAAGTAGTTGGAGCCGTAGGGATGCTGATTGTAGGGCGGATCGAGGTAGGCCAGGTCCAGTTCCGGCAGGCTTGAGGCCAACTGGTTGGCATCGAGCTGGTGCAGCGACAGCGCACAGTCGTGGCGGCTGAAAAGCGGAAACGGCAGCTTGACGCGGCCGGTGATACGCCCCAGGGCGTCGCCCTGGGCGCCGCCGAACTGGCCGACGCCGGAGTGTTTATTCTTGTAAAAGCCCTTGAAAACGCCGGCGGTGTTGGCGTGGATCGAGGCCTCGGACAACAGCGGCCCCAGGAAGAACGGCTGCAGCTCCGGCGACAGTTCGGCGATGTACTGCCGGGCGCTGTCCAGGAAGGCGGCATTCTCCACCGTGTAGAACACCCGCTCGCCGGCGATGATCGCCCGGTCATCGGCCGGCGCGTACAGCTCGCGGATGAAGCCGGGACGGCGGCTGTCGGCGGCCAGCCGCTCCAGCAGGCCGCGATGGGCGTCCGCCAGGCGGTTCAAGTCAAGGCTGCCGCGATTGGCCAGATAGCAGCGGTTGACGACCGCGGCGTAGTCTTCCAGGTCGTTGACCACCAATAGCTCGGCGAAACGCTTGCAATAGCGGGAGACCGCGCCGGAACCCGAGAAAACGTCGGCCAGGCGCAACTTGGGTCTATTCAGACGCCTGGCCACCTTGTCCAGGGCCTGGCCGATGAACCCGAGCAGCCGCCGCTTGTTGCCAATATAAGTTATCAATTGTTGTGACAGGAAAGTATCGTCCTCGGCCGTGGATTCCGGAAAGAGGGCGGCGCCGGTGTCGGCCGCCGCCGTCCCAGGGTATTTTAGGCTGTCCATCCGGCGCGCTTCGACGGCGGCTCAGCCGCCTCTGGCTCCGGCCACGGCTTCCGGCTTGAGCCGGCTCGGCAATTGCACCTTGAGTTGCAGCTCTTCGGCCTTGCAGCGGATGCGTACCACCGCTCCGGCCGGGCACTCGCCGTTGATGATACTGATGGCCACCGGATCCTCGATGGACCGGGTGATCAGGCGGCGCAGCGGGCGGGCGCCATAGACCGTGTCGTAGCCATGCTCCACCAGCCAGTCGATGGCCTTGGCATCCAGGTCCAGCGAAATGCCCTTCTCCGCCAGGCGCAGGCGTAGCCCGTCCAGTTCCAGGTCCAGGATGGCCGTTACCTGCTTACGGTCCAGGGGATGAAAAACCACCACCTCGTCCACCCGGTTGATGAACTCGGGATTGAACAGTCGCTTGAGCTCGGCCAAAGCGGCGGCCTCGATCGTCTTGAAATCGAAACGCTGGTCGCCGGAGGTAAAGCCCAGACGGTTGCCGCGGGCGATGTCACGCGTGCCGGCGTTGCTGGTCATGATGATGACGCAATTGCGGAACGATACGGTATGCCCAAGGTTGTCGCGCAGTTCGCCTTCCTCGAGTAGCTGCAAAAGCAGGTTGAAGACGTCGGGATGGGCCTTCTCGATCTCGTCGAACAACACCACGCTATATGGCTTGCGGCGGATGCGTTCGGTCAGCATGCCGCCTTGGTCGTAGCCGACGTAGCCGGGCGGAGCGCCGACCAGCCGGGCGGCGTTGTGCTTTTCCATGAAATCGCTCATGTCGATGCGGAACAGGGCATCCTGGCTGCCGAAGAGATTCTCGGCCAGGGTCTTGGCCAGGAGGGTCTTGCCGACGCCGGTCGGTCCCAGGAAAATGAAGGACCCCAGCGGCCGGCGCGGGTCGGCGATGCCGGCGCGCGAGCGGCGGACCGCCGAAGCCAGGCGGGCGATGGCCACGTCCTGCCCGACCACCCGCTTGTGCAGGGCCAACTCCAGGTTGACCAGCCGGTTGGTTTCACCCTCGTCAACGCGGTCCAGCGGGATGCCGGTAATCTCGGATACTACCGCCCGCACATCTTCGTAACCGACCACGGCCGCACCCTTGCCGGCGTCGGCCAGCTGACGTTGGCGCAGGCTTTCCAGCTCGCCGCGCAGGGTGCGCACCCGGTCGCGCACGTCGGCCGCCCGCTCGTAATTCTGGCTGGACACCAGCGACAACTTCTCTTCGGTCAGGCGGCGAATCTCATCCTCGATGACGCTCAGCTCCGGCACCAGGGCCACCTGGGCGATCTTCTTGCGGGCGCCGGCTTCGTCGAGCACGTCGATGGCCTTGTCGGGCATGGCGCGCTCGCTGATGTAGCGCTGGGCGTACACCGCGCAGGCCCGGACGGCCTCGGCCGAATACTGCACGCCGTGGTATTTCTGGTAGCGATCCTTGATGCCATTGAGGATGGTGATGGTCTCGGCCAGGTCCGGCTCTTCCACCAGGACGGTCTGGAAGCGGCGTTCCAGCGCCGTGTCCTTCTCAAAGAAGCGCCGGTACTCGTCCAGGGTGGTAGCGCCGATGCACTGCAGCTCGCCGCGCGACAAGGCCGGCTTGAGCATGTTCGAGGCGTCAATGGTGCCCTCGGCGCTGCCGGCGCCGATCAGGGTGTGCAGCTCGTCGATAAACAGGATGATATTGCCGGCGTGCTGGATTTCCTTCATGATGCGCTTCAGACGCTCTTCAAACTCGCCGCGGTACTTGGTGCCGGCCACGATCGAGGCCATGTCCAGGGTCACCAGGCGCTTGTTCTGCAAGCCTTCGGGAACGTCGGCCCGGGCGATGCGCAGGGCCAGACCCTCGACGATGGCCGTCTTGCCGACACCCGGATCGCCGATCAGTACCGGGTTGTTCTTGGTGCGGCGCGACAGCACCCGTACCAGGCGGGAGGTTTCGCGCTCGCGGCCCAGTACCGGATCGAGCTTGTCCTCCCGGGCGCGCGCCGTCAGGTCGCGGGAATGCTCGTCCAGCATCGGCGTGCTGACCGACGCCGATGCCTTGCGCGCGCTCGGCGCCGCCTCGGCGGCCGACCGGTGCTGAACGGTCTTGCTGCCGGGTTGGGGAGCGATTACCATGCGCAGGGCGGCGCACAGATGGTCGTAGTTGATATTGTAGCGGCCCAGGAAACTCTCGAAGACCGACGTCGCCTCGCGGGCAGCCGCCAACAGCAGATGCTCCGTGCCGATGTATTCGCCGTTCATGAGGCGGGCTTCCTCGGCCGCCGTCTCCAGCATGCTCTTCAGCCGCCGCGACAAGGGCGCGTCGCCGAGCAGGAAACCGCTCTTCCGGCCCATGGCGGCGCGTTCCAGCTCGATCTTGAGCTCGGCCAGGTCCATCTTGAGCGATTGCATCAAATTGAAGCCATTGCCCTCGGCCGCCCGCAATAAGGCCAAAAGGACGTGCTCCGGGTTCAATTCGCTGGAATGAAACTGACGGGCTTCTTCCTGGGCCAACGTGGTGAGGATGTATTGGGCCCGCTTGGTCAATCCTTTAAACATCGGCTTCCCTCTCTGTAAAAACCAGGCTGGCCGTCCGCCGGCGCAGCAGCTCGGCGCGCGCCGCGTAATCCGGTCGGCGCTCGTCGCCCACCGCCCGCCGGACACTGTACCACAGTTCGGTGACGGCTGCCAAATCCAGGCCGGCCAGGACGCCGGTGGCCACGCCCAGCCGGATGCCGGATACGATGTCGGCCGACTCGTCCCAACTGACGGTATGGGCCATCCGCGCCTTGCCGGCGGCTCGGCCGATGACGTCGAGAATTTCCCAGGGGCTGCGCTCCAGCAATTCCTGGCGGCTGGAGCGCTCGTAGGCGGCCAAAGCGCCAGCCGCACGCCGCAGCCGCTCCAGGGCGGTGGCCTCCGATTCGCCAAACAGCGGCGGCAGCGACAGCTCGTAGAGCGAACCAGCTGGTCCCCGCCCGCCGCCGTATAGCCCGCCCAGCCGGAACCCGGCGTCCATGGCCTGCTTGAGCGCCACCTCGATGAAACCGCCCAGCTCCAAGGCCGGCAGGTGTAGCGCCAGCGAAGCGCTCAAGCCGCTGCCCAGATGATCCACCCGGCTGCTCAAGTAGCCGAAATCGTGGTCGAAGGCCCAAGGCGCCAAGCTGTTCATGGCATCGTCAATGGCAAACAGTAGCGCGCAGCCTTCCGTCAGGGCCAAACCATGGTATTGAGCCATCAGGCTAATGTGCTCATGCTGCATAAAAAGAGCCCAGACCGGCTTGTCGGCGTGCAGCGCCAGGTAACGATCTTCGTCCACCAAATAGGCGCGCGGCACCAATTCCCGGTCGACCAGGGCGGCCCGCCGTTCCGGCGGCAGTTCGCCTACCCGCCACGGCTGCAGGCCGCCAGCCAGCAAGGCCGGCTCCAGCGCGGTCTGCGCGGCGGCTCGGTCAGCGTCCGACAAGCGGCCAGGGTACGGGAAGGCCGCCAGATTGCGCTCCAGTGCCACCCTGGAGCGAACCACGACATCGAAATCCGGATTCCGGCAAGCCTGGAGGGGCTGGCCGGCCGCGCCTTCAGCGCTCATCGCCCTCTCCCGTCCGCGGCCAACTTGAGTTGTTCGCGGATCTTGATGGCGGCCTCGAAATCATCGCGCGCCAGGGCCGCGGCCAGGGCCTGGTACTGCCCAGCCTGATCCGCCAGGCCGCCGGCGGCCGGGGTGCGACCGGCGTACAAGCCGCGTCGTCCGAGTCGGCGCTGCATCAGGAAGAGTTCTGTCCTGAAGCTAGCGACGCAGGCCGCGCACCCCAAAGTACCGGTCCGGCGTAAATCCTCTATTGTCATGCCGCAGCGTGAACACTGCGCGGCGCCTTTGAACATCGCTCCCCCGCGGGAATGGTCGCCCTGCCATCGCTTAAAGCCTAAAAACCATCCGTTTTCAGTATAACGCTTTTCCGTCAATTGTAAAAGCCACAGGTCCAAGTGAAGATACGGTAGTTTATTAAATATAATTTGATCGAATAAACCCAGCCACGCCCTTGCCGGCCGACCCAACAATCTGTTATTTTATAGCGACTAGCCGGAGACCGGTAACCTGTAGTCTCCGGTCCAGCCCGCTGAAAGGACTCCCCATGAAACGATGTTTTGTCATCCTGGCCTGCCTGGCGCTTGGCACCAGCGCCCTGACCGCCTTTGGCGATAAAGCCCCCAGCCAGACGCTTCTACCCGAGACCGAAGCCAGCCTGCCGCGGCGCCAGATTCAGGTTGGCGCCCTCAAAGGCCCCACCGGCCTGGGGATGATTTACCTGTTTGAGGAGCAGCCGCTGCTGGCTGCCAATACCAGCGCGGTCTATCAGGCCGTGGCCGCGGCCGACATCATGACCGCCAAGCTGCTGTCCGGCGAGCTCGACGTGGCGGTGCTGCCGGTCAACCTGGCCGCCAAACTCTACAACAGCGGCCTGGATTACCAGGCGGTGGCCGTGGTCGGCAACGGCATGGTTCAGGTGCTGACCCTAGATCCCGCCATCGGCAGCCTGGCCGACCTGGCGGGCAAAACCGTCTATGTGGCCGGCCAGTCGGCTACGCCCGATTTCCTGATGCGCAGCCTGATCCGGCATTACGCGCTGGAAGGCATCAACTTGAGCTACCAGTTGCCCATTCCGGAGATCGCCGCCAGCCTGGTGGCCGGCCGCATCGAGCACGCCGTCCTGCCGGAGCCCTTCGTCACCATGGCCCTGAACGGAAACCCCAGCCTGCGCGTCGCCTTCGACCTGGGGCGGCTGTGGACCGAATTCAGCGGCATGGCCGACTACCCGATGAGCGTCCTGGTTATCCGGCGCAGCCTGCTGACCGAGCGGCCGGCCGCGATGCAGGCCCTGGTGGCGGCCTACCGCCGCTCCATCGAGCGGGCCCGCGCCAACCCGGCCGAGGCCGGCGCTTTAGTCCAGAAACATGAACTGGGCCTGACGGCCGCCGTGGCCAGCGCCGCCATCCCGCGCAGTCAATTAGTCTTCATTGACGCCCAGGCGGCCCGACCGCAGATCGAGAGCCTGCTCCGCCTCTTCCTGGAGGCCGCGCCGGCCTCCATCGGCGGCGCCCTGCCCAACGACGGCTTCTACGCGCCGCCGGCCACGCCCTGAGCGATGGCGCTTGAAACCCAGCCGCCGGCCAGACAGTCAGTACCCGGCCGACGGCTGCCCGCCGCCGCCCGGCGGGCCGGCGACTTGATCCTGGCCTCGGCCGTCCTGTTAACACTCTGGAAGCTGGGTGCCCTGGCGGTTGGCAAGGCCATCATCTTGCCAGCGCCGGAACAGGTGGCGGCCAAATTCGGCGAGCTCTTAGGCGACGCCCGCTTCTACCGGGCCGTCGGCGCCACCGCCCTGCGGGGCCTGTCGGCCTTCGGCCTTGCCATGATCCTAGGTAGCCTTTCAGGCTTCCTGGCCGGCCTGTCGCGGCGCTTTGAAGGGCTGCTGGCGCCGGCCCTCTTGGTCATCCGGGCCACGCCGGTGCTGGCCATCATCCTGCTAGCCCTGATCTGGTTCCCGGCCGGCTTCGTGCCGGTCTTCTCGGCCGTGATCATGGCCGTCCCAATCGTCAGCGCCGAAGTCTCGGCCGCCGTCCGCTCGGTCGATCCCAAGCTGGTCGAGATGGCCCGGCTGTTTCGGGCCAGCCCGGCGCGCATCAACCTGGAAGTGCGGCTGCCGTCGGCCCTGCCCCATTTCTTGGCCGCCAGCCGCAACGCCCTGGGGCTGGCCTGGAAGGTGGTGGTGGCCGGCGAAGTCATGAGCCAGCCGCCGGAAGCCATCGGCAGCGGCATGCAAGCCGCCCGGGTGATGCTGGAAACCACCGAAGTCTTTGCCTGGGCGGCCGCCGGCATCCTGCTCTGCGCCCTCAGCGACGGGCTGTTCGACCTGATACTCCAAACCTACAACCGCCAGCGGAGGCCGGACTGATGTACCATATTGCGCAGCTAACCAAAAGCTACGGCCCACGGCTGGTCTTGGACGGTCTGAACCTGGCCATCGCCCCGCAAGCCATCAACGTCATACTAGGACCCTCCGGCTGCGGCAAAACGACCCTGCTCAACATCCTGGCCGGCCTGGACAATGATTACCAGGGAACGGTCGGCGCACTGAGCGCGCTGAGCGCCAGCTACGTCTTTCAGGAAGACCGCCTGCTGCCCTGGCGTAGCGCCCTCGACAACGTCGCCTTCGCCTTGCTGGCCTTCATGGAAGCGCCGGCCGCGCGAGCCAAGGCCACCGGAGCGCTGGAAGGCCTGGGCCTGGCCGCTTTCCAGCACCACTATCCGGCCACCCTATCCGGCGGCATGCGGCGGCGGGTCGCCCTGGCCAGAGCCTTCGCCTGTCCTGGCCAGCTGATGCTGCTCGACGAACCGTTCGGCGCCTTGGACCTAAAGACCCGGATCGCCGTCATGGACAGCTTCTTGGAACTCCATCAAGGCGACTGCCGCACTACCGTACTGGTGACGCACGAGGTCCGCGAGGCGATTTATCTGGCTGATTCGGTGCTAACCTTATCGGGCGCGCCGGCCCAGGCACGCGACCGCTTCCCGGTTCAGCTGGATCGCGCCGGCCGCAGTTTTGCCAGTCCGCAGTCCGCCGCCCTGGAAGCGGCCCTCTACGCCTCGATCCTGGCTTGAGCCGACACTAACGGCAAGTAGACCGTGAAGGTGCTGCCCTGGCCGGGGGTCGACGCCACGTCGATATAGCCGTGGGCGCTCTGCACGATGCCGATGACGGTGGAAAGGCCAAGGCCGGTTCCCTTGCCAACCGGTTTGGTGGTAAAGAAGGGATCAAAAATCTTAGGCAGGTTGACCGGTTGGATACCACTACCTTCGTCGGCCACACTAATGAAAGCCCACTTCCCAGCCGGAATGTCTTGCACGATGGCGCGCTTGGGAGTCGGCATGATTTCCAGGCCGCTGGAGATACGCAGGGTTCCGCCCAAGGACATGGCGTCGCGGGCGTTCAGGCACAGGTTCAGCAGGGCTTGCTCGAGACGCAGCTTGTCGGCCAGTACCGTCATGGGCTCGTCCTGGTGGCGTGACTCGATCTTAATGCCCTTGCCGACCAGGCGGGACAGCAGCAGTTCCAGATCCTGGCAGACTGCGGCCGGGGCCAAGGCCTCGGCCTTGACCGGGTCGTTGCGGGCAAACATCAGCAATTGCTTGGTCAAACCAGTGGCGCGCTCGGTGGAGCGGATAATGCCCTCCAGTTCGGCCATGGCCTCGACCTGTCCCTCAATCTCGGATTCCAGCATGCGCGCGAAGCCGAGAATGGCCGTCAGGATGTTGTTAAACTCGTGCGCCACCGAGCTGGCCAGTTTACCCAGCGCATCCATTTTCTGCGATTGCAGCAGCTTCTGGGCCAGTTCCTGCTTCTCGGTGATATCGAGCGCCTGGCACAAAAAGGCGCCGGCCTCGTATTCCAGGCTGAACGGCGCCAACGACAACAATACCGTCCGCGTCTTGTTCTGATCGACCAGCAGCGACAACTCGACATTGCGCAGGGAGCCCCTGGTAGCCAAGGCGCGTTCCAGCAGCTGCCGGTCGGCTGGCAAGGCCAGTAAGGTTGGCAGGTCACCGTAGTACGCTTCGGCCGCGATCAGCTCCAAGAAGGCGGCATTGGTCTCCAGCACGGCGCCGGCAGCGTTGACGATGCATTGCGGCATCAGGCCGGCCGAGAACAGGCTGCGATAGCGTTGCTCGCTGCGTCGCAAGCGGCTTTCCATCGAGGCCCGGTACAAGGCCAGTTCAATGGCGGTGCGCAGCTCGCGATCATTGAAGGGTTTGAGCACATAAGCATACGGCTGGCTCTGCTTGGCTCGCTCGATGGTGGCATTGTCTGAATAGGCGGTTAACAGGATTACCGGAACGCCATACTGGCTATGCAGCAAGGCGGCGGCTTCCAGCCCGTCCATGCTACCCGCCAGGTGGATATCGAGCAGCACCAGGTCCGGCGGCTGCTTGGCCACGGCCAGCAACAAATCCTCGGCGCGGCTATACAAGCCGCTGACGGTATACTGGTTTCTGGTGAGAAAACGCTCAATATCAAGCGCGACAATCGTCTCGTCTTCGCAGACGGCTATGCGCTGCAAACCAGTTTTCCCGGCATTGCTCTAGCTCTTGGTTCCCGGCAGGAGGCCGAATTTGGTCATCTCCGCTTTGATTTTCAGACGGTCGACCGGCTTGACGATGTAAGCGGTGGCGCCGCCCTTGAAATAAGCGCTGACCACATTGTGGGGATCCTCCAGCACGGTGGTCATGACCACGCGCACTTCGCGCACCGGATCGACACCGGCCTCTTGTTCCAGCTTGCGGATCTGGCGCAAGGCTTCCTGCCCGTCCATGCGCGGCATCATGATGTCCATGAAGATTATATCGTACGGCTTCTGTTCCGATACGGCCAGGCTGTAGGCCTGGACCGCTTCCTCGCCGTCGACCACCGCATCGACCGCTCCGTATTCCTCGAGCGTTTTCTGCATCATGCGACGGCTGCTAAAATCATCCTCCACAATCAAAATGCGTGTCATGAAGACCTCCCCGGCGCGTAGGTAATAAAATCTTTCTGCAAGAGTATCTGCAGCTCATGGATCCAGGGACCGGCGCCCTTGCGGGCATCCATCAGCAAGGTGAGCACGAAACGGGCCGCCGCGGCATACTGCCGAAGGCAAAAATCATCATAATGACGCTTCGCGGTCCGCTCGATCAAGCCAAGATCCTGGCTTTCGAAGGCCAGGCGCAGGTCGTGCCAGAGCAAAGTCAGCGTCTCAGACATCTGGGGCGTCATATCTAAGGCCGCCTCATCAAGCAAGCGGCCGTATACCGACGGCAGGGCACGGCCATAATCCCCCCCCGCGTCGGGTTCGAAAAGTTCTGCCAGGCCATCAGGGGGGGAAACCGCCGCCGGCGTCGGCGCAGCCTGGCTTGAGCCGACCGGGTTGACCGAACCAGCGTAGCGTAGCAAGTCCTCGTAGACCAAGCTGGGCTGCAGCGGGTACGGTCGCCTAAAAAAACTCTCCGACCGGCGGATATAGCACAGAGGGTCAGTCGGCGCCCCCAGGATCACCAGGCGGTCGGCCACGCAACCGACGGCCGCGTATAAACGGTTACGCAAGTCCTGGTTGGCCTTGGCCCAGGCGGCCAACTCGATATAGATCAGCGCCCAATTGGCCGCGCCGGCCGGCTCCGGATCAAAAGTCCAGCAGGTCACGCCAAGAGGCGTCACCATCGCGGTCAAATCCTCGGCAATTGTCTCGGGTAGTCCGTACATGGCGACGCGAAGTCCGGCCAGCCGGTGATCCGGCAGGGAGCAGGCCGACTCCACCTGGGCCGGCAGGGGCAAGAAAAGGTCGACGCAGGTGCCGTGACGCTCGTCGAAACTGACCTTTAACTCGATATTCAGCAATTCAGTCAACTTTTTGACCAGACTGAGGCCAAGACCCAGCCCCTCATACAAGCGGGTATACGAGGCATCCCCCTGACTGAAGGGGGTAAACAGCTGGGCCAGCTTGTGCGGCGCGATGCCGGTCCCCGAATCGGAAATCTGAATATGCAGATAACTCTGCCCCAGACGCTCGACACGGGTACCGCCGAGTCGGACATAGCCTCTGGTGGTAAACTTGACGGCATTCTCAACCAAATTTTTGAGGATGGTTGCAATCTTGGCGGCATCGCCGACCAGGCTGGCCGGCAGAGCCGGGTCGATATAGAGGCCGATGGCGAGCCCCTTCATGTAGGCATCGCCGGCATAGGGCTCCCAGGAGCGCATAAACAAGTCCTCGATGATGAACTCCGTGACCATCGGTACCAAGGCCTTGTTTTCCAGCTTAGTGTAATCGAGGATGGTATTGATCGAGGCTTCCAGGCGGCGGGCACCGCGGCTGGCGAACAGCAGGTATTCGGTCAACTCGTCGTTTTCGGTTAGCTGCAGGGCCAGGTCGATGAAGCCGAGAATCGAATTCAGCGGTGTCTTCAGCTCGTGGCTGATGTTGGACAAAAAGCTGCTTTTTGCCCGGTTGCTTTCTTCCGCCAGGTTCTTGGCCTTTTCCAGCGATTTTTGGTAGCTGTACTTGGAGAGGGCCAACTCGATGGCGATCGCCATCTCCCGCTCATGGAACGGTTTGACAATGTAGCCGTAGGGACTGGTGGTGCGCACCCGGGCCAGGGTGGCGTCGTCGGTGAAAGCCGTCACGAAGATGATCGGCGGGCCATCGGCGGCATTGATGACGTTGGCGGCTTCGATGCCGTCGGCGTCGCCTTTGAGCTTGATGTCCATCAAGATCAGATCTGGCCGCAGATCGCGCGCCTTGTCGATGGCACCCTGCGCCGTGGCGGCAACATCGCACACCTTGTATCCCAGGGACGCCAAACGGTGGCGCATGTCCAGGGCGACGATGGTCTCGTCCTCGACGATCAAGATACGGGCCTTATCCCTCCACCCCTCGGCGGTGGTTTCGCTCGACTCGATCACGCTGGTCGTCCCCGTCCGGGATCGGGCTGCGGTGGACGCATTCAGGCTGCCGCCTCGCGATACACGGCGTCCATGTCCACAATAATGACAAAACCATCACTGACATGGGCGATGGCTTGGACGAATTTCTCGTTGCCGGCCTGGCCGGCGCTCGGCCGCGTGCCCAGATCGGGGATGGCCTCGATGACGCTGGCGTCCAGATCAATCACCTCGCGCACTCCGTCCGCCAACATGGCAAAGCTGGCCAACTCGCCGTCGCATTCCAGCTGGAGCACGATAAGGGCGGCGACGGCCAGGTTCTGTTGCCCAGAACCTGAAAAGCTGACGGCCAGGTCGATGACCGGAACCACCGACCCCCGGTGATTGATGACACCGCAGACGATGGGTTTGGCGTTCGGTACCCGGGTGATGGCCTGCATCTCCAATACCACCTCCACCTTGCCGACGGGGATGGCATAGACCGACTCGCCCAGCACGAAGGACAGATAACGGCTGGTAGCCCCCTGGTTGTCGCTCATCTCATTCCACCACTTTTTTGACGACAGCCATCAGCTTGTCGGCGCTGAACGGCTTGACGATCCAACCCGTGGCGCCGGCCTCCTTGCCTTCGTTCATCTTGCTGCCCTGGGACTCGGTAGTCAGCACCAGTATGGGCGTGAACTTGAATTTCGGATTCCCGCGCGCCTGGCGGATAAAGCCGATGCCATCCAGATTCGGCATGTTCACGTCGGTGATGACGCAATCGAAGCGTTCGGCGGCGGCCAGTTTGGCCAGTCCGTCCAGGCCATCGACCGCCTCAACCGTTTGAAAGCCTTCTTGGTTCAGTATAAAGGTAATGCTCTGGCGGATGGCCGCCGAATCATCGACTACCAGGATAAGCTTGGCCATAGTTCCTCCTCATGATATGCCAATAAGCGGTTGAAAAACGCGGATGCGGCCTTTTCAACAACCTGTCAACGGGTAACTTTCAGTACTTCGGCGGCGATCCGGGACAGGGGGCAAATCTGATCCACCCCGCCCAATTTGATCGCCTCGTTGGGCATCCCGAAAACCACGCAAGATTCCTCGTCCTGGGCGATGGTCCAAGCCCCGCTGTCGTGCATCTCTTTCATGCCGCGCGCGCCGTCGTCGCCCATGCCGGTCATGATCACCCCGAGGGCATTCTTGCCGGCATAACGCGCCGCCGACCGGAACAGCACGTCCACGCTTGGCCGGTGCCGGCACACCAGGGGGCCTTCCTTGACCTCGACATAATAGCGGGCCCCCGAGCGCTTGAGCAAGGTATGCTTGTTACCCGGCGCGATCAAAGCTTGCCCCCGGAGAACCGTATCATTGTCGGCAGCCTCCTTAACGCTGACGCGGCAGAGCCCGTCCAGGCGCCGCGCGAAGGCCGCCGTAAAATGTTCCGGCATGTGCTGCACGATGACGATGCCAGGGCAATTTTCCGGCAGAGCCTCCAAAAATTCGCGCAAGGCCTCAGTACCGCCGGTGGAGGCGCCTACCATCACTATTTTCTCTGTCGTCTCTATTATGCTGTTGGAGACCGGTTTTGGCAACATGGCATCGGCGTTTAATTTCGGCGTTACTTCGCGCAGCGCGGCCAGCGGCCGGTGCTTGTGCCGGCTGAGGTGGGCGGCCTTCACCGCGTCGCAAATGGAGACCCGTGATTCCTCGAGGAATTGCTTGGTGCCGAGTTTTGGCTTCTGGATGATGTCGACCGCGCCATATTCCATGGCCTTGATGGCGTTGTCGGAGCCATCATCGGCCTTGCTGGAGCAAATAACCACCGGGATGTCGCTAGTTTCGCGAATCTTGCGCAAGAAGGTCAAACCGTCCATTCGCGGCATCTCCAGGTCGGAGAGGATGACGTCCGGCCGCTCGATCTCCAGCTTCTTGAGGGCAAACAATGGGTCGGCGGCCACGGCGATGACGCGCAACTGAGAATCGGAATCGAGAATATCCTTCAAGGTCTGCCGCACCAGGGCAGAATCGTCAACTACCAGTACTTTTATCTTGTTCACACGCCCCCCCCCCAGCCGGCAAGTTTTCGGACGGACCCGCGCTGCCGGCCTGGTCGTTTGTTACATTCGCTCATATACGGTTGGCGCCAACGAGTGCAACGGCAGATCCATCCCGGTCAAGGTCTCGGAATGTCCCAGCAAGAAGATGCCACCTGGCTGCAGGTAGCGGCACATCCGTCCCAGGATCTTTTCCTGGGTAGGCCGGTCAAAATAAATGATGACATTGCGGCAGAACACTACCTGGAACGGCCCGTCGAAGGGATAGGATTGATCCATGAAATTAAGGCGCAGAAACTCGACCTTCTGACGCAATTCCGGTTTGATGCGCACCTCGTCCCGTCCGGCCTTACGGGAACGCAGTAAATATTTTTTTTTCATGGCCGGCGACAGCATGCTCACCCGCTCCGAGGCGTATACCGCGTTAACCGCCTTCTGCAAAGCCTGGCTGGAAATGTCGGAAGCCGTAATGTGAAAATCAAAGCCCGGCTGCTTGGCCTGGAATTCGGCCAAGACCATGGCCAGGGTATAGGGCTCCTCGCCGGTCGAACAACCGGCTGACCAGAAGCTGAACAGGCCCCGCCCGGGTCGCCTTTGCAGCAATTGCGGCAGCAAGCGCCCGGTCAGCAACTCGAAATGGTCCGGTTCGCGAAAGAAATCGGTCTTGTTGGTAGTAATGGCATCGATCATGTGAATCAACTCATCACCTTCGTTCTTATTGGAAAAAACGAAATCGAGGTACTCCTCGTAGTTGGCGTAACCATGCAGGCGCAGGCGTTTATTTAGGCGGCTCTCCAGCATTATTTTCTTAGTTTCCGGCATGCGGATGCCTAGCTGCTCCTCAATGAAGGCCGCCAGGCGGTTGAAAGCCTTAACGGACAGTCCCTTAGGCTGGTCGTCCGGGAAAATGCCCGTCACAAACGCCCTCGCAGCGCTCCGGTCCGCACCTTGAGGGCGATGCGGCCGTGGTCGATGATCAAGGCGACGGTGCCGTTGCCCAAGATAGTGGCTCCGGACAGGCCTTCGACGCCGCGCAGCATGCGGCCGAGCGGCTTGATGACGGTCTGGTGGTCGCCGATGACCGTGTCCACCACCAGGCCGATGCGCTCGTTCTGGGAATTCACGACCACGACTTGCCGCACCAGCGGCGCCTCGCCGGGTACGCTGAAAAATTCGCGCAAGTCGACATAAGGCAACAGGTCGCCCCGATACTGCATCAAGCGCCCCTCGTTCGAGCCGGCAGCCTGACTGTCAAGTTCGACACAGGCTTCGACCGGCGCCAAGGGCAACACGTAATATTCCTGGCTGATGCGCACCAGCAGGCCTTCGATGATAGCCAGGGTCAGCGGTATCTTCAGAAAAATGGTTGACCCTTGTCCACGGCGCGATACGATGGAAACCGCGCCGCCCAGGGAGTCGATCTCCCGCTTGACCACGTCCATGCCGACGCCGCGCCCGGAAACGCTGCTGACATTCTTGGCCGTGCTGAAGCCCGGGCGGAAGACCAGCATGAAGGCTTCCTCCTCGGTCAGATTCTCGCCCGGGCCAATCAACCCCCGCTCCAGGGCCTTGGCTTGAATGGCGTCAACGTCCAGGCCATTGCCGTCATCGCTGACTGAAATGATGACGTGGGCGCCGGATTGCTCGGCGCGCAGGGTTAGGCTACCGCGGACAGCCTTGCCGGCCGCTTGGCGCACCTCTGGTCGCTCCAAGCCGTGATCCAAGGCATTGCGGATAATATGCACCAGCGGATCGTTCAGCCGTTCGATGACGGTCTTGTCCAGTTCGGTCTCGGCGCCTTCGGTCAGTAGATCGACATCCTTGCCCAACTCGGCCGAAAGATCGCGCACCACCCGCTTGAACTTATTAAAGGTCGAGCCGATGGGCAGCATCCGGATGCTCATGGCGTTGTCGCGCAGCTGCGATACCAGGCGTTCCAGCTGTTCGGAAATGGCCGAGAGTCCAGCGTCGGCCACTTCGGAGGAAGTCTGCGCCAGGCGGGCCTGCAGGGTCACCATTTCGCCGACCAGGTCGACCAGCAGATCCAGCTTTTCACTGGCTACCCGAATGGAGGCCGAATTCTCGCTGGTTTTTTCCTGGGACTTGCGGACATGGGCCTGCTCGGCCAAGGCTGCGTCAAGTTCCGCCTGACTGACCAGCCGGTTCTGGATAAGGACATCGCCCAGCCGACGTTGGGACTTCAAAGCATCGCCCAGGTCAGTGAGTTGAACCAGGCCGCGTTCCACCAGGATTTCGCCGAGCTTCTTGGTCTCGCCAGGCGTGCCTTCGTCCGGATTGGCGATCTTTTCGATTTTCAGCTCAACCGAACCTTCGACAAAAATGAAGACATCCTTGATGGCATTGAGGCCCTGGGCGGTAACCAGAATCAGGTCCCAGGCCACATAGCAGAATTCTGGATTGATGTCCTCCAGATCCGGAATCTCGCGCAAGCGCGGAAAGGCCTGCAATTCGCCCAGGCTGGCTAACTCGGCCAGCAATTTGAAAACACGAGTACCGGTAAAAAAAATGCCCGCCGCCGGCTTGAGCATGAGCCGATAGCTTTCCTGAGTAGCGTTGCCATGACTGACGGGCCTGGGCGGCTGGTTCGGCGCCGAGCCGCCGATTAAGGCCGCCCCCACTGGAACGGGCGACCCGCCTGGAGCGCTCGACCCAGCGGCGGATACGGCCGATTCATTGGCCCCGGGCGCCGGGGCGGAACCAGTCTGGACTGGCGCGGCGGCGCGGTGCTTGTCAACCAGTTGTTTAAAAGCGCCGATTATTTCCAAGCCCTCGGCGCTGAACGGCGCGCTGTCGTCATCCTCGGCCAGCATTTCCTTGACGATGTCGCGCGCCCGCAGGAAGAGACCAACCACGCTGGAATCGGCCTGGAGGCGGCCGACGCGACACTCGTCCAGCAAGGATTCAAAATCATGCACGAAGCGGCTAATGCGCTCAAACCCGAACATGCCGGCCGAGCCCTTGATGGTATGTACAGCCCGGAAGGTGGCATTGAGGACATCCACGTCGGCCGGGTTCGTTTCTAGTTCCAGCAGTAAGCCTTCCAGCTGCACCAGCAGCTCGTCGGCTTCCTCGCGAAAGGCGTTTTTGAATTTGTCCATCATGATGCTACTCCTGCTCAGGCGGCCGGAAAATCCGGCAGCAGCTTCTGCAATTGCTCGCCGCTAACCGGTATCTCAGTCAGGAAACCGGCCACCGGCAGACGTTTGCAGGCCGCAGCCTGCACCGTGCCAGAGAAGGCTAAGCGCTTGCCTTGCTTAGCAGCGCTCTTGGCGGCGGCATAGAAAAGCTGCAAGGCGGGTAAATCCAGGTCGGTGACGGCCGACAGGTCGAGCGTCAGGTTGCCAGGACCAGTCAAGGCGTCGCGTAAGCGTTTGGCCAAGCCGCTAGCCGTCTCGATGGTTAGAGCGCCTTCCAGTGCCACTATCATGGATGTTGTCGCTATTTTCAACGAGTACCACCTCCGCCTAGTATCAAGCGCACCACCCCGGGTTCGATCCGCCAGGGATTTCGCCTTATTTCCAGTCTAGGTGAGCCATACTGAAAAAGCAAGCGTCGCCTGGCGAATTTGCCGCTTCCCGTCCTGCCGGGCGCACCAAAAAAAATCGGCCTGCCACCCTAGCGGCGACAAGCCAATTTTGCGGAACCCGTGCCGCGCGGCGTTTAGCATTTGAAGTGTTGAAAAGCCGCATTCGCGTTTTTCAACACCCTGTTAGGCCGACGGCGCGACGGAGGCTACTGCGGCCGCCGCAGTCACCGTGGCCGCCGCGTCGAGCGCGCCGGCTTCGTCGCGGCTGAAAATACGGTCGACATCCAGGATGATTATGAAGCGGTCATCCTTTTTACCGATGCACTTGATGAAATCGGCGTCGATCTTGCTACCAAAGCGGGGAGCCGGCTCAAGCTGATCCGGCTCCAGGTCAATCACTTCGTGTACCTCGTCGGTCAAAGCGCCGATTACCAGTTGGTTGGCGCTGCCCTGGGCTATCTCGGTGACGATGATGGCCGTGTCGCGGCTGACTTCGGATTCGCTCAAGCCAAAGCGGATGCGCAGGTCCACCACCGGGATGCCGGAACCGCGCACATTGATGAGCCCCTTCAGCCAATCGGCGGTCTTGGGCAGTTTAACCGGCTTGAGGTATTCCAGCACTTCGCGCACCTTGCTGACGGGAATGGCGTAACTGTCGCCATCGATGCCGAAAGTCAGATATTGGTTGTCTTTTTGTTCCATGGTTAGAACTCCTCAAAGTCGTCGTCGTTGGCCGGCTCCCGGCCTTTATCGGGACGGACCGTGATGGCCGTTCGGGACGAGGGTTTGGCCGAGTCGGCCGGCGGGGGGCTGGTTTTAGAAGCAGCCTGATCGGCGCTGTGAGCGATCTGGACATGGTGTCGGCTCGCTACTGGCGCGACGGTAGCCGCTGGCCGCGTCGACGGGGACCGGGCTGCCGTCGGCGTGGCGTGGCTGCTAGCTTTACCGTTCTCAAGCTTGAAATAGGAGATGGCGTCGGCCAACTGCTCGGCCTGGCTGGACAGCTCCTCGGCCATGCTAGCCATTTCCTCGCTGGCGCTGGCATTCTGCTGGATAACGGTGTCCAGCTGGGTGACGGCCCGGGCAATCTGGTCGGCGCCGACGCTCTGCTCGCGACTGGCGGCGCTGATTTCCGATACCAGGTCGGCCGTCTTGCGGATATCCGGCACCACGGCGCCGATGCGGGTTCCGGCTTCCTCGGCCACGCTAACCGTGCTCTTGGACAGAGACATGATCTCGCCGGCCGCCGTTTGACTACGCTCGGCCAGTTTGCGCACTTCGCTGGCCACCACCGCGAAACCCTTGCCGGCCTCACCGGCCCGGGCGGCCTCGATGGCCGCGTTCAGGGCCAGCAAGTTGGTCTGGCGGGCGATTTCCTCAATTATGTTGATCTTGTCGGCGATCTGGTTCATGGCCACCACCGCCTTGTTGACGGCGGTAGCGCCTAACTCGGTGTCGCCGGCGGCCTTACGGGCCATACTCTCGGTAGCCTGGGCGTTGTCGGCGTTCTGCTTGATGGTGCTGGTCATTTCCTCGATGGACGAGGAGACTTCCTCGGCGCTGGTGGCCTGCTCGGTAGCGCCTTGGCTCATCTGTTGGGCGGTACTGGACATTTCCTGGCTGCCGGACGAAACGTTGGCACTGGAAGCCAGCACTGAGGCCACCAGGTCGCGCAAGGCCCGCATCATGCTTTGAATAGCCTTGGACAAGAGGCCGATCTCATCGACGCGCTTCAGGTAAAGCGGTGGCACCTCGTGCGTCAGGTCGCCATCCGCCACATAGGTGGTCAGCTTGACGGCCTCGCCCAGCGGCTTGGTGATGGATAGGGCAAGTAGGCTAGCCACAACCATGGCTACTACCAAAGCAAAGATGGCCACGATTATGCTGACCAAGACGGCCTGATTAGAGTACTCGTCGAATTGCGCGTCGGCGGCGTGTTGCTCTTCCTCCAACGATTGGGTGATGGCCGTCAAAGGAGTAATAAAAAGATCAATCAGGTTGTCGATTTCCCCATCCAGTTCCCGGATTTGAAGAGTAACTTCGGCAGACTGTTGCAAGGCCGGCATGAGCCGAGTCTCAACCAAGGCAACAATCTTCTCAAAGGCGTCGTCAACTTGTTCCATGAGGGCCACTTCGCGCTCGGTCTCTACCAGGGTATCCAAGCTAATGAGCTGCGCTAAAATTTCGGTCTTTTCAGCCTCCCAATCCCTTTGCGAAGTAGCAAGGTCACGATTGATGATGGCGTCGGCCACAATCTGATAGGCCTTAACCGGCGAGCTCATCATGTGGGCCAAAAAAACGGCATCCGTAGCGCGGGCGGCCCCTTCATCCTGCAGTGTTTTCAATCGAACCTGATACATAATGCCAATTACTACCAAGGCAATCATCAAGAGTACGACAAAGCCAAAGCCTGCCAGAAGCTTACTGCCAATTTTCATCTTGACCCTTTCTCTTACCAACCCGTCACCAGACGGCACCCGCCCGGGCAATCCCCAAAGACTGGGCGCCTCCCTAAAAGTATAAAGTCAAAAAAACCATTTGCAAGAGAAATTAGACTTTTATTTACTTAACCCAGGGTCCTGCCATAGACACCAGGGCTGCTTGGGCCAGCCGCTTAGCGCTTCGGCTAGCCGGCTGACCGGAGTGGCTACCGGACAGGCCGCCGGCTAGGAGCGCCCGAGCGCTGCCTCCTAGCTTGAAATAGGCGATAGCCTCGGCCAGCTGCTCAGACTGGCCGGACAGCTCCTCGGCCATGCTGGCCATTTCCTCGCTGGCGCTGGCATTCTGCTGGATGACCGTGTCCAACTGGGTAACGGCCTTGGCAATCTGGTCGGTGCCGACGCTTTGCTCACGGCTGGCAGCGCTGATCTCGGCCACCAGGTTGGCCGTCTGACGGATATCCGGCACCATGGCGCCGATGCGCGCTCCAGCCTCCTTGGCCACGCTGACCGTGCTCTTGGACAAAGACATGATCTCGCCGGCCGCGCCCTGACTGCGCTCGGCCAGCTTGCGCACCTCGCTGGCCACCACGGCGAAGCCCTTGCCGGCCTCCCCGGCCCGGGCGGCCTCGATGGCCGCGTTCAGGGCCAAAAGGTTGGTTTGGCGGGCGATTTCTTCTATGATAATGATTTTGTCGGCGATCTGGTTCATGGCTGCCAAGGCCTTGTTGACAGCTAGAGCGCCCAGCTCGGCGTCATTGGCGGCCTGACGAGCCAGGCTCTCGGTAGCTTGGGCGTTGTCGGCATTCTGCTTAATGGTGCTGGTCATTTCTTCGATAGACGAGGAGACTTCCTCGGCGCTGGCGGCTTGCTCGGTGGCGCCCTGGCTCATCTGTTGGGCGGTGCTGGACATCTGTTGGCTGCCGGCCGAGACGTTTGCGGTCGCGCTTTGCACCGTCCCGACGACCGCCATCAGCTTTTCCTGCATCCGGCGCAGGGCATCGGCCAAGAGGCCGATTTCGTCGTGCTGATGGACGGCCAAGGCGCCAGTCATATCACCCTCGGCCAGTCGGGCGGCAAAGGCCACGCCCAAGGCCACCGGCTGGGTAATGCCCCGGGTCAAGGTTATACCGAGGAACAAGGCCAGTACCAGGCCGACGGTCAAGCCGATCATAGCCACCGCCTGGGCGCGCGCCCCTTCCAGCGTGGCCGACTGGACCGCCGCCTCGGCCTCGGCCTGGTTCAGCTCGATGAGCTTGTTGAGTAGATCGATAGCCGCATTCTGCTTTTCGACGGCCAGCGTCAAGGCCTCAAGGCTCATGGCGTCGTACAAATCGACCACCCGGGCGGCCTCGGCCTTCAAGGACCCGAAAAGCCCGATCACGGCCAAGGCGTTCGGCTTGATGGTCGACTCGAACAGCTGAATCGCCTCGCCTCGGAATCCGCCGGCCAGCAGCTGGCGAAAACGCGATACCTCTTGATGGAAGGGGTCATGATGCTGGGGCAGACGGCTCAGCGCAGCCTGGATTTCGGCGTTATCGGCGGTGAAACTGGCCAACCATTGCCCAAAGCGGCAGGCCGTCGGGTCGGTACCGCCGGAGAAGCCCTGGCCGGAGATAAGCTGGGTAGCCAACTGGTCGATCAGTATATAATGGTCGTGGATGAAGCCTTGGATTTGGCTGACAAAGGCATCCGGATTGAGGATGCCGATGGCATCTATCTGAATTGACCGTTCCACAAAACGGTTATTGAGGGCGATCCACTCCTCCCAGGCCGGCTTAAAGTCCCGCCAGAGGGCCGTTTCTTCTGGCGTATGCGGCAAGGCCTCGTAAACCATCCAGGCAATCTGGTAGCGCTCCCCAGCGGCCACGATATTGGCGTACTGTCTCTCTCGATCTGTCCAGCCCAGGCGTACATTGAGCAGCGTGCGTAAGGCGATGCGGATGGTATTGCTCTCTATCTTGAGAATCAGCAAATTTTGGATCGCGGGCAGCCGCGCATGGCCGATTGACTCGATATGGCCGTTGACCTGCATGATGCCGGCAATGCCGAACAGGCTAACCACCACCACGATAGCCGCCACCAAACCGAAGCCGCCGATGAGTTTGACGCCCAACTTAACGTTTTTCATGACCCAGCCTCCTGGAGCTATCGCCAGTTTGGACAAGGGAAGAAACCTAATGAAATAGGCAACAGCTTTTCATATCAGTTTAACTTATGGCGGCGGGTATGCAAGCAAATTAGGATATTTTTTTTCTTAACTTCCATAAGTTGGAGGAGATATTAAAAATTTAAGCGAGCAAGCGACCAGGCGGCTCTCCGCCAGAGGGCAGGCGTCAATCCAGGATTTCCACGAACAGGCTGTCCTGGATGGCCAGGACATAGTAGCGGACCATACCGCGCGCCCCCCATCCGGGCGCGGGGGTTGTACCGCCAAAATCGAAGGCTTTGCGTCCCAACCAGAAGACTTGCCGGTTGCTGTCGGCCACCACCGCCAAAACCTGGCCAGCGCGGCTGACACTGGCTAGTCGTCCGCCGGCATACTCGATAGTCAGGTCAAAGTCGCGGTCCGGGCGGCTGGCGAAGCGCCAGGTTTGTACCCCTCCGGCGCCAGGAGTGAGGCTCAAGTCATAGTGGCCGTCGCGGTCCAGGTCCCAGTTGCGCGTGAACGGAGAGACCAACAGCTCGCGGTAATCGAAAAAGCCGTCGCCGAGGCTGTCGATATCGATGTAGACGGCCAGCGGTTGTAGGGTTGAGTCAAGCGACCAGGCGCGCCGGGCCTCGTACCAGCCATCGCCGTTCAGGTCCAGTTCCTCGGAACGCACCAGGCCGTTCTGGTCATGGAGGGCCCGGCTGACTAGGCCATAGCGGTCGCTGTACCAGGACTGCAGCGGCAGCCCGTTATAGAGGCTGGCCGAGCGGGTATGGCTGTCGGCCACCTCGTCGACCCGGCCGGCCAGCCTGGCCAGGGCCCGTTCCGAGGGCGGATCGATGGCGCGCAGCTGCATGGTATACAGGCCGGCGGCCGCGCTGTCGGCAACCAGCTGGTACTGCAGCATGGGCCAGGCCAGAGCGCGCAGCGGCAGCTGGTAACGGCGGGTCACCCCGTCCTGGCGGATGTAGACGGTGGCCAGCCAGGGCCAGGTCTGGTATTCCAGGCTCAGGCTGACGCTGCCCGGGTACAGGGCGATGCGCTCCACCCGGCCCTCCAGGAAGTAGGCCTCGCCGTCTACCCGCCCGTCCTGGTCGCTATCCAGCGTCAGACTGGTAATCAGGCCTGATTGATACTGGACAATTTGCTCGACGATGCCGTCGTGGTTCCAGTCGCTGGCCAGCTGGCCGGTATAGTCCTGAAAGGCCCGGGCAAAGGCCGCACGCGCGGCGTCGTCCTTCAGTAAATGATAGATAACCGGCAAGTCGCCGTCCTCCGGGATGTAGCGGCCGGAAAACAGTTCCTCAACCGCCCGCTGGTCGTCGATCAGGCCCAGGGTCAAGGCCAGGCGGGTGGCGCGGGCGTTGGGTTCTTGCATGGCGCGGTACTCGCGCAACAGGTAACGCCGTTCCGACAGCTCTGGCACGAAGGGCACCAGGGCCAGGGCCAGGGCCGGTTGGCTGGTAGCCAGGGCCGGCAGCAAGCGCAGCAGGCGCTCGACGACGGCCGCCTCGGCCGCGGTCCTGAAGTCTTCGTCCAGCTGATGCAGCCAGGGCACCAGCGCCGCCGACTGTTCCGGGTACAGGTCTAAAAACTGGTGCAGCTGGACGAAAAGCTCATCCTGTTGGCCAGCCAGCCGCAAGGCTTCGATGCGCAGGCGCAAGACCCGCTCCTCCGGCACTTGGTCGGCCAGAAAATGCAGGGCGGCTTCATAATGCTTGGTTTGCAGCATGACCAGGGCGTACAGCCAGGCGGCCTCGGCCCGCCGGTAGTAGAAAAAGTGGTTGTTTAGTAGCGCCGTCTCCAGGTAGGGAATTAGGCTGGCCAGGCTTTGGCCGCTCTGCCAGCCGCACAACGCCCGCAAGTAGGCGGCATCGGCGTGGTCGGGTAGAAAACGCAGGGCCTCGTCCAAGAGGGCGATGGCTTCCGGCCACAGCTGGCGCTGGGCGGCGCGGCGGGCTTGCTCGACGTAGCTGTTGGAAAACTGGAGGTCGAGCGATGGCCGCTGGCCTGGGGCCTCCGGCGCCGTCTGGGCCGACAGCGGACTGGGCGCGCCCAGTAGCAGGCTGCCGACCAAGGCCAAAACCCCGGCCCAATGCAAAAACGCCGGCCGCCCGGCGGTTGTACCGCGGGCTGCCGGCGCCGTGCCGGTAAGGCTGTTAGAACTCGAGCGATACCCGCTTGGGGAAGCCGAACATGGTCCTGATTTCGTCATCCTCCAGGGTCTCCTTCTTGATGAGCTCTTGGGCCATCTGTTCCAGCTGGTCGCGGTGCTGCTTGAGAATTTCGAACGCGGCCTTGCGGCCATCTTCCAGAATGCGATGCACGGCATTGTCGATCTTCCGGGCGGTGTCTTCCGAATAGTCCTTGTGGCGGGCGATTTCCTTGCCCAGGAAAATCGGCTCGTCTTCCTGCCCGTAGGCGACCGGTCCCAGTTCCTCGTCCATGCCCCACTCGCAGGCCATCTTGTGGGCCATGGTGGTAGCCTGCTTGATGTCGTTGGCCGTGCCGGTGGTCGTCTCGTTGAAGATCAGGCTCTCGGCCGCGAAACCGCCGTACGAAATGACGATCCGGTCGCGCAACCAACCCCGGCCGCGCGAGTAGACGTCGCGGTCCGGCAACGAAAAGGCCATGCCCAGGGCCCGCCCGCGCGGGATGATGGTCACCTTATGCAAAGGATCGGCATTATCGAGGTAATAATGAAGCAAAGCGTGGCCGGCCTCGTGGTAGGCGGTGGCCATCTTCTCTTCTTCGGTGATGGCCATGGAGGTGCGGGCGATACCCATCAAAATCTTGTCGCGGGCCTCTTCCATGTCGTCCATGTTGACCAGGTCGCGCCCCTTGCGGACGGCAAACAGGGCGGCCTCGTTGACTAGATTGGCCAGGTCGGCGCCGCTCATGCCGGGCGTGGCGCGGGCGATGCGCTGGGCGTCGATATCCGGGTCGATCGGCACCTTGGCCATGTGAATCTTGAGGATGTCCTCGCGCTCTTTGACGTCGGGCATGGCGACCACCACCTGGCGGTCGAAACGGCCCGGGCGCAACAGCGCCGGATCGAGCACGTCCGGCCGGTTGGTGGCGGCCAGCAGGATGACGCCGTCCTTGGTGTCAAAGCCGTCCATTTCCACCAGCATCTGGTTGAGGGTCTGCTCGCGTTCGTCGTGACCGCCGCCGTAACCGGCGCCACGCGTCCGGCCGACCGCGTCCAGCTCGTCGATAAAGATGATACACGGCGCGCTCTTGCGGCCCTGTTCGAACAGGTCGCGCACCCGGCTGGCGCCGACGCCGACGAACATCTCCACGAAATCGGAACCGGACATATGGAAGAAGGGCACATCGGCCTCGCCGGCCACGGCCTTGGCCAACAAGGTTTTGCCGGTGCCGGGCAAGCCGACCAAGAGCACGCCCTTGGGAATGCGGGCGCCGATCTTGAGGAATTTCTGCGGGTTCTTGAGGTAGTCCACCACCTCGGTCAACTCGTACTTGGCCTCGACCTGGCCGGCGACGTCGGCGAAGGTGGTCTTCTTGGCGCTGTCCTGGTACCGTTTGGCCTTGCTGCGGCCGAAGGTGAAGGCCTTGTTGTTGCCCTGGAACTGGCGGAACATCATAAAGAACAGGAAGAAGCCCAGCACCCAGGGCAAGAGCTCCAGGATGATGCGGAAGGGGCTGGCGCTGCTCAGGCTGCCCTCGACCCGAACCTGCTTCTCGCGCAACAGATCGAGCAGGGCATAGTCGTAGTACGGTATTTGGGTCTGGAATTCCTGGACCTCGCCGCCGCGGCCCTTGAGGGTGCCTTGGATGTTCAGCTGGTCAATGATCTTGACCGACTGGACGGTGCCTTCGTCCAGATGGACCAAAAATTGCGAATACGGCAAGGGGTTGCTCGGGGCGCGGCCGTCGAACAACAGGTACATCGAGGTAACGGCGATGAGGCCGATGAAGATCAGCAGCGACAGCCGGCCGGGCCTGGCTTGCGGCTGGTCCGGCTTTTTGGGAAGTTTTCCATTATCGTCATCATCAAATTGCATCGTTGGCAACGACTCCTTTCAATTCCATGAACCACCAGGCCACCGGCGTTGCGGCTAGCAAGGCGGGATTATATCGGTACAGGTCACGAGCTCCGAACTGGGCGCCCAAGACAGCCACCAGGCCTGCCTCATCCTCGATCACTGGCACCAGCTCGCGTTGCCCGGCCGACAGCTTTAGGCTGGACAGCAGACTATCCAGCCTGGTAACGCCATGCCGGCGTTGGATAAGGTCGCCAGGACGCCTGGTCCGTACCAGGCATGGCAGGCGCAGGGCATCGGCGCGGATGCCCTGGCCGTCGGTATTGCCGCTGATCTCCAGGCTCAGGCCAAAGCCTAGCCGATAGCTACCCGATCCGGAAACCGACAGCGCATAGCCCGAGGCCGAGCCAGGGTCGGCCTGGTCCCGCTTCGCGGCGCGGGCCTGCACGGCAATTCTCGACTGGTAACAATATAGCGAAATACCGTGCCCTTCGGCCAGTAGAGGACCGCCTTTTTCGCGGGAAACCGCTTGCTGCACAAAAGCCCACGGCAAGCGCTCAGCCAGGTGTCCGGCCAAACGGTAGACCAGGCGCAGGCGGATAGCCAGCGGTTGGGCCCAGAAACGCTGGCGGTCAACCCACCAGGCGCCGGGGCGGCCTTCCAGGCAGGCGGCGGCCTGGTCCTCGAGGGCCTGGTCATCGATGGTCATCTTGGCGGCCACGGTGCGCAGGGCGGCCTGATAATGGGGGAAAACCGTACGCAGCGCCGGCATGATTTGCTGCCGCAGCCGGTTCCGCAGGTACTCGGCCGCCAGATTGGTGGAATCGGTGCTGTAGGGGCACCCCGACAGCGCCAGGTAGGCTACTACCTCGGCTTTTGACAAGGCCAGAAACGGCCGCAGCAAGGTGTTGCCGGCGGCCGGGATACCGCGCAGGCCGGCGCTGCCCGAACCGCCCATAAAGCGCATTACCATGGTTTCAGCCTGGTCGTCGGCGGTATGGGCGGTCAGGATGGCTTGGCAGCCGCTTTCCAGCCGGGCGGCCTCCAGGGCGGCATACCGAAAATGGCGGGCAGCCGCCTCGATGCCGCCGTCCGGCCGGCCCCGGGCCGCGGCGGCGATCTGGCCATCAGCCGCCGTCTTGACCACCAGCGTCAGCCCAAGCCGCCGGCAGACCGCCTCGGCCAGGGCTTGTTCGGCGGCCAGTTCGGCAGCCGGACGCAGGCGATGGTTGACCCAACAGGCCACGACGCCGGCCGCGCCAGCTGGGTGGGTAGCCCGGGCGGCCAGCAGCAGGGCTGTCGAATCCGGCCCGGCCGAATAGGCCACCAGGGCGCGTTCCAGTCCCGGATGGGCCTTCCAACAGGCCGCCAGCGCCCGTTCCACCGCCTGATCGGGCATCATGGACGCCCCACCCGATCAAGTCGGCCATTCCGACCGGCGGGGTACAGGCGACGGTAGCCTGGGCCGCCGCCTGAAAAGACAAAAGACCGCCCGCGGGGGACGGCCTTCTGCCATGAGAAAAAGGTAACGGGAAAGTTACTTGCCGGCACCCGGAGTGGTAGGAGCGGCGCCAGGCGCGGCCGGCGTTCCCGCGGCGGGAGCAGCGGCGGCGGTCTCGACGGCGGCCTCGACGACGGCCTCGGCCTTGAGGTACTTGACCAGGGCCACGACCTGCTCGGGCGAGCTGAGGATGCGGACGGCTTCCTCGCGCTTGATGTCGCGGACATGGATGGAATGATTGGCCTTCAAGTCGGTGACATCGATCTCGAAGCGGGCCGGCACATTCTTGGGCAGACACTCGACTTCCAGCTCGTGCACCGGATTTTCCAGGATGCCGCCTTCGCGGACGCCGATGGCGATACCGGTCAAGTGAACGGGAACCTTGACGCGGATGGCCACGCCGGATTCGATCTCGAAGAAGTCAATATGCAGCAGCTTGCTGTGCAGCCAGTCGATCTGACGATCCTTGATAAAACATTCGGTGGCCTTGCCGTCGATTACCAGCTTGATAAGCGTACTCTCGGACACACCCTTGGTAAGCTTGCGGAACTCGTCGCCATCAAGCACGATGGTGGTCGTCGTTCCATGGCGATTGTACATGATGGCCGGAATTTTACCGTTCCGACGTAAATCATTCAGGGCACCCTTGGTAGCCACGGTGCGGCTGGTGGCTTGCAATACTGGCTGACTCATATATGTTCTCCCTCACTTGCCTCATAGTCGGCAGCCGGCGCGGTTCGCGCTCCATTAACTGCCCGGTCCTGGCCAGGACCTTGTAAAAAACAGTAATCCAGGACAACCTGCGCTGTCCAAGCGGTATTGGGACGGCAGGACTCGAACCTGCGAGTGGCGGAACCAAAAACCGCTGACTTACCGCTTGTCTACGTCCCAATGACAATCGCAGATTCCGGCGCCCAAGCGTCGAAACGGCATCGACACTGGCCAAATAAGCTGCGGCTACACTTTATACCCTATGAAGCGCCTGTTTGTCACGGGGGTAAGGGCCAAATAGTGGCCGTTCTGAGTCTTTTTCTAAAAATTTTTCGATGTCTCAGGCGCTGTTTTCAGTCAGCGGGCACCGTCTCATCGGAGACCTCGTTGCGTTCCCAGGCCTCGACGATGGCATTTTGCAGACGGGCGCGGAAATCGGGGCAAATCGGATGGGCAATGTCTTTGTATTCACCGGTTTTGGTCTTGCGACTAGGCATGGCGATGAAGATACCAGTCTTACCTTCGATTATTTTAACATTATGAATCACGAAGCAATTGTCGAATGTTACCGTTACATAGCCTTTGAGCTTGCCTTCGCCGTTGACGCGACGAATTCTGATTTCAGAAATATCCATGATTCCAGCTCCTTTTCTCAAGCGATGGCTGTCCAAATAATGATAAGCCGCCGGCTTTAGCGGTGCAAGGCCAATCACCCTTTTTTTGTTGATGGCCAAAACAGATACCACCGTTCTACCTGCGCTGGCCAGTCAGGAATTCAAGCTAAGCGGTCAGCCCGGTTGTCCGGCGTTAAAAAGCAAAAAAAAAGCAAAATAACCCCTTAATATAGTTGACAGAGTATCAAAGTCTCTTTTAGATTTCAGTTGTACAAATGAGCATATGGACTGCACTTTCAGGCGCGCGCCTGGCCAGACAGGATATGCCAAAGGGAGGACTATGATGGACCCGATACGAGAAACGGCGTTGCCGGAGACCGGATTGGACTTGGCGCTGACACCGGTCGTTGATTTTCTCCAAACTCCCCATACACCTTCCATTCTCCTTTCTGACTACGAAGATGATTTCGACGATGACTTCGAGAATGAGGACGATTTTGAGGATGAAGAAGATTTCGACGACTTCGACGACGAGGAAGACGATTTCGAAGACGACTTCGATGATGATGAAGAATTCGAAGACGAAGAAGACTTCGATTTCGAGGACGATGTCGATTATAACGATTTTGAAGAGTAAAAAAAATCCGCCAACCCAAAAAAAGCACGCCACCGGGCGTGCTTTTTTTTAGACTCGATACCAGTGCCGGAGACGAATCACTCCGCCAGTCGCTCGATCTGGCCTTCATGCCAGAGGGATTCCAGGTCATAAAACTGCCTGGCACCCTGGCTCATAATGTGCACCACGAAATCTCCATAATCCACCAGGCACCATTCATCGTCTTCCTGTAATTGCGGGCGACGCAGGGCGGCGATGCCTTGCAGATGGGCATGCTCTTCTAGGTTGCGCAGTAGACCGCGCATGTGCGTGATGCTGGTAGCGCCAGCCACCACAAAAAAGTCGGTCCAGCTGCCCAGCTCCGTCAGATCGATGATGCTGATCTCGAGTCCTTTGCCGTCCGACAGCGCCTTGGCGCAGCCCCTGGCTTGTTCATGTATTTCAGTTTTCACAATACCTCCCGTTAAAATCACTGCCCAGCACGATCACGAAATCAGCCATCAGGCTGCTGGTACCGCCATTGGCGTCCAATTCGACAGATTCGCAACGGATTACCCGACCAACCGTGGCCGCGGCCTGCTCGACCCTGGCCTCGCGACTGATAACGACCGTACGCTCGACATCCTGCCGGTCGGCATTATCGACCGACACCACATCATAGCCAAAACTCTGGAATACCTCGGCCGCCCGTTGCGCCAGGCCGCGAATCTTGGTTCCATTCAGTATCTCGAGGCTGAAGACTTGGTCTTCATCCATGAAACTTTCCTCGCTCAGCAGGGCATTGAGCGTCTGCTTGACGATATCGCGCACCAGCTCGCCGTCGTAGTGCGGAAACAGCACTTGAGTGCCGTCCACCAGGCGCAGATTGCCGGTCAGGCGCTGGTAAACCAAGCGTTCGGTGTCGAGCGACCCCAGCCGAGACAGCAACTGCTCCAAGGCCGGCTGGGACAGGTTGGTATGCAGCCGCTGCTCGAAAAGCGGGAAAACGTCCGGATGCAGCACGAAGGCCGCACGCTGCTTGAGCTGGCTGAGCAGGGCGTGGAACAAGTTCTGCCGGCGGGCCACCAACTCCGCTTCCGGGCGATCAGGCTCGATATAATTGGCGTATAACCAGGTTTTGCTGCCGTCCAGGCGCACCGAACCAGCCGGCAGCATAGCCAAGTTGCCGTCGAGCTGCGTTTTGATGGCATGCGGCACGAACAGCTGAAAACCGTCCAGCAGGTCCACGATGTCGATAAAGGCCTGCTCGTCGATCCGAATGAACCATTCTAGCTCGGTGTCGATCAGGGTCTGAATCTCCTCGATATACTTCGCCGGATCCTGGCTATCGTAGAGCACGTCCAGGCGGTCCGAACGGTTCAGCGACCGGATTATCAGGCCAGTCTCCGGCGGTACATCGAGCAAAGCGCCGCGGGCGTTGCCGGGATAGAACATGAATATTTGGGTGGCTAGCGGCTTGCCTTCCCGCTCGATCATCAGTACCACATTAACGATAAAGTCATTATTGAGGACTTCCAGAAAAGGGTCGGTCTTCAGCACATTGGCCATAATTACCACAAATACGGCAACAATGGCCAGAATCAACACCAGAATGAGGAAACTCTTGTCTACGGTCAGTCTCTTAATCACGCACGCTTCCTCAGATTCGCGAATTCAGGCCAATTGACCGGTCGGCGAAAACGACAGGACGGTCAAGCGCCGCTGCATGGCATTATACAGGGCCGGAGTCGACTCGGCAACCGGATGGCCCGACTGTTCGAGCCAGGCCATCAGGCGCTCCAGCACCAGGCTTGTCAAACGCAACAGCCCTGCCTCACCGGGAAAACCGCCGTCTAGCCAGGCTTGGCGCAGATCGGAAGCCCAGTCGCCGCGGCTGGTATCCAGCTTGTCGGCCAAGTAGATGACCAAGGCCGTGCTATCCATGGCCGGGTCGCCCAGGGTGTGCCAGGCGATAGCCTGTAGGCTGGAGCGATCGCGGCAGATCCCCTGCTCGGCCAGCAATACAGCCGCGGCCGGCCCGTGCAGATAGCGCTCGTGGCCGAGGCTACTCAGCGCGACGCGAATCGGGCAGCGCGCCGCCAATTCAGACTGCAGGCTGAGCGGCAATTCCTTGCAGCAGTCGTGCAGCAAGCCAACCAGGCGCAGGCGGCCGGGCGCCAGGCCGTAGGCCGGCGCCAGGCTGGCCGCCAGCTGGGCGCTGGCCTGACTATGCCGCAGCCGCTTGACGCCCATCAGACCGGCCACTAGGCGTCCGGCCAGGGCTAATGACTCGTCCAAAGCCGGTTCCGCCGCCAAAGGTAGCGGCTGACCCACCAGGCCAGCCAGCCTGGTCAACAGGGCGGTCATGACTCGTCAACGGCCGGTTCGGGGCGAGTCTGCCCCCAGATATCCGGCGCGCCGGTCAGCTTCTCGCCATCCAGCACGAAACGCAAGAAGGCTTCCGATACCGCCGGTAGGCCCTCAGCCGAAAAAACCGAGATGCCATAGACGGTCTCGCCCGGCAGGCTGGCCACCAGCTCGGCTAAGCGGCCCTCGGTTTCCGGCAGGTCGAGCTTGGTGCCGATCACCAGGCGCGGCTTTTCGGCCAGATCGGGCGAAAAACTGGCCAGCTCGGCCAGCAGGATCGGGAAGGCTTCCCGGAAATTGTCGTCGGACAGATCGATCAGGAAAGCCAGGGCGGCGGTGCGGGCGATATGCTTCAGGAAGCGGATGCCCAGGCCCAGCCCCTCATGGGCGCCTTCGATGATACCGGGTATGTCGGCCAGGATGACATCGCGGTCGGCCACCGTCAGGACGCCCAGATTGGGTATCTTGGTGGTAAACGGATACGGCGCGATCTTGGGCCGGGCGTTGGTGAAGCGGTCCAACAGGCTGGACTTGCCGGCGTTGGGAAAGCCGACGAAGCCGATGTCGGCCATCAGTTGCAGCTCGACGCGCAAGTCGATAGTCTCGCCGTTTTTGCCGGAATAAGCGATGCGCGGCGCCTGGTTGGTGCTCGACTTGAAGTGGGTGTTGCCCCAGCCGCCGTTGGCGCCGCGCAGGAAGACCCAGGGCGCTTCAGCGTCGGACAGGAATTCATGCACCACTTCGCCCGAGTCGATACGTTTGACGATGGTACCCGGCGGCACCGGAATAACGATATCGGCGCCGTCCTCGCCGTAACAATTCTTGCCGCGGCCATCCTGGCCGTTGCGGGCCTTAAAAGTATGGGTATACCGCAGGTGCGCCAAGGTGCGCAGGTTGCGCCTGACTTCGAAGATGACATCGCCGCCCCGCCCGCCATCGCCGCCGGCCGGCCCGCCGAAGGGCACGTATTTTTCGCGCCGGAAGGCGATGCAGCCGTTGCCGCCATTGCCAGAGGTGACCGAAATGGTGGTCTCGTCGATAAATGTGTTCATGGCTTCAATTCTCCAAATAGAAAAAACCGCCCTACGGCGCCAGGCCGTTGCGGCGGTTTTGCTGCTAGTCTTGGCTAGTACAAAGGCTAGAGGCCAGCGTGGGCTGGCCAGATCCTGGCACCAACCGCCGCAAGGCGGGGCGCCGGGAAAAAGATCAGGCCTGTACGGGTTGGATACCGGCGTATTTCCGGCCGCGGCGGTCCTCGAAGAAAACAGTGCCGTCGGACAGGGCGAACAAGGTGTAATCCTTGCCGCAACCGACATTGAGGCCGGGATGGATCTTGGTGCCGCGCTGTCGCACGATGATGGTGCCGGCCCGAACCTGCTGATTGCCGGAGGCCTTGATACCCATGTACTGGGGATTGGAATCGCGACCGTTTACGCCTTTATGTGCCATACTTGTCTCCCTTATTCAATTTCAACCACGAGCCCGTCAGGATACTCGCGCTGCAGGCCGGCCAAACCGACCAGCAGAATATCGCTGCCGCCGCGCAGGGTGGCCGTCAAGGCAGGATCGAAGGCCTCCAGACGGAAAGCCAGCTGCCCAGGCCGCGCTGCCGCGCCGTCCAGCGTCACTCCCGGATAGCGCGACCAGCTTTCGAACAGGCTGCGCAACAGCACGGTGATGGCCGCGCACAGCAGATTGTTCCCGGCCGCCGCCTTTCCGGCATGACCATCGGCCCTGACCCGGCGGATTATGCCATCCGGGGCAAGCACGATATCGATATGAACCTGGCTGGGCTCAGACGCCAACCACATCCTCGATCTTGAGAACACTATAGCACTGGCGGTGACCCTGGGTGCGGCGGTAGTTCTTCTTGGACTTGTACTTGAACACGATGAGCTTGTCACCCTTGTTATGTTCCTGAATGACAGCCTTGACGCTGGCGCCCTTGACATAGGGAGCGCCGACGCTGACCTTGTCGCCACCGAGCAGCAGGACGGAATCGAACGAGACGTTCGAACCGGCTTCGCCTTCCATGCGATCAACGCGCAGGGTGACACCCTTCTCGGCGCGATATTGCTTGCCTTTGATCTCTACGACTGCATACATCTGGTAAACCTCTTATGTTTCGGATACTGGCGGGTTAGCGCCCAGTGCTGGCCCGCTCCGGAATCTGGTATATCTGAAACGGAACCGCCCGTAATATAACAGCTGCTCTATACAACAAATAGTAGCACCGGCGCGATTTTATACTACACAAGCCACCCGACTGTCAACCAGTCGGCTGAATCAGTACGACAGTTCAAGCCCAAAAGGCCGACAGACTCCTAGCGGAAGACGAAGCGCTTCTGGACCGAATAGCTGACAAAGAACAGCAAGACCTCGGTAATGGCCTTGGCCAGGTACAGATTGAGGCCCAGGCCGCTGAACAGGCGAATCAACCCGTAATTGGCCGCCAAAATGAAGACGGCCAGCGCATAATAGCCGATGACATGGTGGTGAAAGCGGCCACGCTGGCCTTTCTTGGAAAAAATGACCGCCCGGTTGACCATGAAATTGACAAAAGAGCTGACCAGGCGGGCCCCGACCACCGCGGCCCATAACACTCCCGGCCATAAGACGGAAATCAGCCAGAATAGGAAAAAATCGACGCCAAAGGCCAGCAGCGAGGAAGCGCCAAACAGCAGCAACAGCCGGTATATGCGCCAGGAATCCTTGAAGGCGTTGAAATGCGACCGGCTGTTGTCGTCCAGATAGACAGTCTCGATGCCGACTTCCACCAACGTGAGCGACAGGCGGGAGGCTTCCAGGAGGACGTTAATCTCATACTCGTAGCGGTCGCCAGACAGGCAAACCAGGTCGGCGAAGGCGCTGGCCGGCAACCCGCGCAAGCCGGTCTGGGTATCATGGATGCGCTGCCCGCTAACGAAATTGAAAACGCCGCGGGTGATGGCGTTGCCGGCCCGGCTCTTGAACGGCACCTGGCCGGAAAAGACGCGCATGCCCAGGACGATACTGTCCCGCTGTTCGAGCAGCGCCCGGCCGACCTTACCGATATCCTTGACCAGATGCTGGCCGTCGGCGTCGGCGGTAACTACCCCCTCGACCGGCAGCCCGCGGTCGAGCAGATCCCGCAGACCAGTCTTGATGGCCCGTCCCTTGCCGCCGTTGACAGGGTGGGTCAACACCCGGCAACCCATCTGGGCCAGCTGGGTGAAAATGGCCGCAAACGCGGCACCGCTGCCGTCGTCCACTACCAGAATTTCGCGGTAGCCTTCGGTCAAAAGCTCAGTGGCCAGCTTGATGACCAGCTCATCCGGCTTGTAAGCCGGCACCAGGACGGCCAGGCGGCCCAGTTCCTCAGTCATGGGAGCGCCGCCGGGCAAGCGAGGCGATAGCCGTGGCCAAGGAGGCCACAATGAGGGCCAACAACAGCGTCCGGAACTCCGGACCGCGCAGGAAGCCCATGGCGCTATTGATAGAATCGATAATGAACAGCACCAGCATCATGATAGACAGGATAATGGACAGATGCGGTAACAGACGGCGGATCATGGCTGCCCCTCCAGAGTTTCGGCGATGAAAACGATGTCGCTGACGTTGCGGCCGCCTTTGTACGGTTGGTTGATCATGTCGCCCATGAAGGTCATGACGGCCGATTGGCCGCCGTCGAGGTTGTAGGCCACGCTGCAGCCGAGGTCGTAAAACAGTCGCGACAGCTGACGCAGGGTCAGGCCGGTGGAGTAGCCGTCGCGCCGGCCGTCGACCAATACGAAGCAGTAGTGTCCCGGTTCGTAGTAACCGACAGCGCTGCGCGGGTTGTGCGTTGCGACCAGGCTGTTGAATTCTGTCATCGGCTGGCCGTGGTCGAGCAGCATCGGCCCGAACGACCAGGCCTGCCAGGCGCCGCGCTCCAGAACGGCGGCAAAGTTGAAGCTCTGGCGAGTCCAGGTTTCCATGCTGCCGTCGTGGTTCAGCACCAGAATGTCGTCGAACAGGCTATCGCGGTACAATTGGCCGTTGCGGATGACCAGGCCGGAGGCGCGGATGCCGTAATAGTCGCCGGTGATGGCCAGGATGGCGTCGTTTTCCACCGCCATGGCCGGCACGGTATTGGTGATGCCGCGCCCGAATTGGTTTTGGGCGAAGGCCGTCCGGAAATTGGCCAGATTGCGGATGTAGACGTCCGCCAGGTAGTAGGTAACGCCATTTTCCTGGATCCGCTCGATGCAGAGGTTGATATCGCGACTAATGTAGGAATTGGCGGTGCGCCGGACCTCGCCGTCGCTGAACAAGTCGGCGAACTGGCGGCCCCATTGCCCGAAGTCCTGGGCCTCCGGCCGGTTGGCCAGGAAACGCGGCGGCGGCGCCGGCCGGCTTGAGGCGGCTAGCGCGCTGCCAGGCAGGGTCTGACCCTCAGCCGTCGATAGCGGGCTGCCGGCTGCCAACTGAACGGTCGGCCGGGCCAGGTTTTTGGGGATAACATGATGGAACAGGGCAAAGACGACCAGGCCAAGGCCGGCGGCTAGCAGGTCGAACACCACGATCAGGGCCACGCGGACTAGCTTGCGGCCAAGGCGGCGGGAGGCGGCGGCTGGCGGCCGTTGGCTGACCTCAGTTTTTCCGCGCGCCGTGGTTATGCCGCCGCTAGAATCTGAATCTTCGATGGCCTCCCCCTCTCTCGTTGCGAGCAACGCCGGCATTAAGCAGGCTGTTGAAAAAGCCGAACGCGGCGACGCGGCGGCTACGATACCATAAAACGAGGGCCTCGGCAACTAGAAGCCAGCGGGTAAACAATCCTTGGCGGCAGCCAGGGTAGCCCAGGGCCGCTTGTCGGGCAGCCGGCCAGCGGTGTATAAAAAGCCGTGCCCAAATCGTCGCCCTGGCCACTGGCCAGCCATGCCATTATCCGCTCCTCCGCCGAATTGGCCGGCACCGCCTTCGACGCGCTTGAGTTCCGACAGCGCGCCGACCTACCCGGGGCCGCCGACCTACCCTTCGCCGTCAGCCGGCCGCTGTTGTACCGCGCCCAGCCTGATCCAGCCGACCCGCTGGTCCGCCAATTTTTCCCGACGGCGGCCGAGCGGCAAACCTGGCCGGCGGAGAGTCCGGACCCCTTGAGCGAACGGCTGCATGGCATCATGCCACGCTTGATTCACCAGTACCCCAACCGGGTGCTGATCCGCGTCAACGGCGAATGCGCCGCCTACTGCCGCTTCTGCTACCGGCGCGGCCTCTTGCACGAGCGGCGCGGCTGGCTGAGCCCGACCGAGGCCAGTGACATCGGCCGCTACCTGGCGGCACGGCGCGGCGCCATCAAGGAAGTGTTGCTGTCTGGTGGCGACCCGCTGTTCGCCAGCGACCACCGCTTGGCCGAGCTGCTACAGCTTTTGCGGCGCAGTCTGCCTGAAGCCGTGCTGCGGCTCTGCACCCGCCTGCCGGTGGCGCTACCGGAGCGCATCACGGCCAGCCTAACCGCGCTCCTGCAGGCCGCCGCTCCGCTGGTCCTGGTGCTGCACTGCAACCACCCCTCGGAGTTGTCGGCCGACGTCAAGGCTGGCCTGACCCGGCTGCGCCTGGCCGGCGTCCCGCTGGTCGGCCAAAGCGTCCTACTGCGCGGCGTGAATGACCGGGCCGAGACGCTGGAACAACTCTGCAATGATTTGCTGGCCTGCGGCGTGCAGCCCTACTACTTGTTCCAGGGCGACCTGGCGGCCGGCACCGCCCACTTCCGGGTCGCCTTGTCGCGCGGGCTGGCGCTGTACGCCGAATTACGCCGCCGGCTGTCCGGGCTGGCCCTGCCCCGCTACGCCGTGGACGCGCCGGACGGCAAGGGCAAAATGTACCTGCCGGAAGACATCGTCGGCCTTGATGAAACCGGCTGGCATTTACGCAACGCCTTCGGCGCCGAAGCCCGCTACCCGGAGGAAGTTGAGGCCGCCGGCTGGCCGGACGCCTGATGCCGGCCGCCGCCGCCGCGCTTACTCCCACTCGATAGTGGCCGGCGGCTTGCTGGAAATGTCGTAGACCACGCGGCCGACCTCCGGCACCCGGTTGGTGATCAGCGCCGAAATCTCGCGCAGATCCTTCATGGGGAAGTCGAAAACGTCGGCCGTCATGCCGTCGCTGGAAGCCACCGCCCGCAAGGCCACCGTCCAGCCGTAGCGGCGAACGTCGCCGGCCACGCCGACCGAGCGCACCGGCAACAGCACCGCGAAGGCCTGCCAGATCTGGTCATACAGGCCGCGCTCTCGCAACTCGGTAATAAAAATATCATCAGCCGCCCGCAGGATGTCGCATTTCTCGCGGCTGACCTCGCCCAGCACGCGCACGCCCAGGCCGGGGCCGGGGAAGGGGTGGCGCGACACCACCGGCTCGGAGAGGCCGAGCACGCGGCCGAGGGCCCGGACCTCGTCCTTGTACAGGCGGTCCAGCGGCTCGACGATGCGTCCCTCGGCCCGCTTGGCCTCGACCAAGGGCGAGCGCACGTTGTGGTGGCTCTTGATGACGTGGGCCTTCTGGCCGACGCCTTTGCCGGACTCGATCAGGTCGGTGTAGAGGGTGCCCTGGGCCAGGTAGTAATCCGACAAGCCGAGGCCGGCCACGGCTTTTTCCTGCACCGAGATAAACATGTCGCCGATGGCCCGACGCTTGGCCTCCGGTTCAATCTTGCCGGCCAGGGCGGCCAGGAAGTCGGCCGCCGCGTCGACGATGTGCAGGTGTAGGGCGCCCAGGCGCTCCAGGATGGCCGTGACCTCGACCGTCTCGCGCTGGCGCATCAGGCCGGTGTCGATGTACATCAGGTGCACTTGCGCTTGCGGCAGGATCTTGAGCAGCAAGGCGCCGGCCACCGTCGAGTCGACGCCGCCGGAAATGAGCAGCAGCACCGGCCGGTCGCCGACGCGGGCCCGGATGGCCTGGGCCTCCGCTTCGACATAGCGGGCCATGGTCCACTCCGGTCGGCAGCCGCAGACGCGCCGCACGAAGTTGGCCAGCATCAGGTTGCCGGACTCGCAGTGGCTGACCTCGGGATGGAACTGGATGCCCAAGAGCGGCTTGCTGCGGTGCCGGATGGCGGCCGGGATGTCGTTGTCGCTGACGGCCAAGGTCTCGAAACCGGGCGCCAGGGCCTCGATCGAGTCGCCATGGCTCATCCAGCTGCTGAAGGTGGCGGCCACCCCCTCGAATAGCGGATGGGCCTTAAGGACGCGCACCGGGCGGCGGCCGTACTCGCGGTCCGGCAAGGGCTGCACCCGCCCGCCGCCGTCCTGCGTCATGCGCTGGGCACCGTAGCAGATGCCGAGCACCGGCAGGCCGCAGTCGTAAACCTGGCGGTCGACCCGCGGCGCGCCGTCTTCGTAGACGCTGGACGGCGAGCCGGACAGGATGAGGCCTTTGTAGCCACCCAGCATAGCCGGGGTAACGGCCATGTCGCCGGGGACGATTTCGGTGTAGACGCCGGCCTCGCGTACCCGCCGGGCGATCAGCTGGGTATACTGGCTGCCGAAGTCGAATATCAGGACCGAATCCACGGGCTCTTCCTGACGATGGTTTCCTTGCGGTCATAGCCCACCGACACGACGTCGACGGGGGTCTCGGTAAATTCCTCGATAAAGGAAATATAATCGCGGGCCTCGCGCGGCAGTTCGCCGTACTCGCGCACTTCCTTGAGCGAACGTTTCCAGCCTTTAAAGGTGCGCAGCACCGGCTCGGCCTTATCCAGGTCGCGGGCCGCCGCCGGGAAGTGCTCTACCAGGCGGCCGTCGATGCGGTAGGCCACGCAGGCCTCGAAGTCTTCCAGCGTGTCGTAGACGTCCAGGTGGGTCAGGATCAGCGCGTCGAAGGAGTTGACCAGGCAGGCGTAGCGCAGGGCCACCAAGTCGAGGTAGCCGCAACGGCGTGGCCGGCCGGTGGTGACGCCGTACTCGCGGCCGGTGACGCGCACCAGGTTGTCGAGGGCCGACTGCGAGTTGGCGTCGAACTCGGTCGGGAAGGGGCCGTTGCCCACCCGCGTCGAATAAGCCTTGAAGACGCCCAGCACCTTGTCCAGGCTGCGCGGGCCGATGCCGCCCTGGGCCGAGGCGCCGGCGGCGCAGGACATGCCCGACGACACGAAGGGATAGGTGCCGGAGTCGATGTCCAGCAGCGTGCCCTGGGCGCCCTCGAACAAGGTATAGGTATTGCGGTGGCGGGCCAGGTAGTCGGTCAGGTCGAGCGACATCGGTTTCAGCTTGGGCAGCCAGTCGGCGATGTAGGCCCGGTCGGCGTCGGACAGGTTGCAGAGGCGATCCGGGTCGTCCAAGTCAGCCAGGCGGACGCCGTCGCGCGAGGCCTTCATGGAATAGGTGACGCCGATGCCGCGGCCGGTGGTGCCGATCGGCTGCTTGCGCCCGGCTTCCATTTCCTTGTCGATGGCGCGGTAGCGCGGCAGGACGATGTGCGCCCGGTCGCTGATGAAGACCCGGCCATGCCAGTCGACGCCGCGTTGGGCCAGCATGTCCAGCTCGGCGAACAGCGACTCGGGGTCGATGACCATGCCGGTGCCCAGGATGACGGTCTTGTCCGGGTAGAGCACGCCGGAAGGGACCAGGTGCAGGGCGAACTGCTCATTATTGCGCACGATGGTGTGTCCAGCGTTGGCGCCGCCGGAGAAACGGACTATCACCTGGGCCTCGCCGGCCAGGTAGTCGACCATCTTGCCCTTGCCCTCATCGCCCCATTGGGCGCCGATAATTACCAGATTCATGCTGTCTCCTGCTCCGGCCGCGCGACGCGGCGACCGTTGGTTCCGCCGGCCACGGCCGGCGCGCCGGCGACGGCCGGCGGCTGCTGGGATGGTCCGGGTTGTCCGCCGGCAAACCGGCGAGCCGCCCGGAACGGTTCAGGACCGGGAGTAGTTCGGCGCCTCCTGGGTTATTGAAACATCATGGGCATGGCTCTCGCGCAGGCCGGCGCTGGAGATGCGCGCGAACTGCTTGTAGCTGCGCAGGGCTTCGACGGTCGGGCAGCCGGTGTAGCCCATGCCCTTGCGCAGGCCGGACACCAGCTGGTGCAGGTAATCGCGCAGCTCGCCCTTGTAGGGGACGCGGCCCTCAATGCCCTCCGGCACCGGCGTCTCGTCCTTGCTCATCTGGTAGCGGTCGCCGGCGCCGGCCTTGATGGCGCCCAGGGAGCCCATGCCGCGGTATTCCTTGTAGATGCGGCCGTCGTAGATGATCTCGCGGCCGGGGGCTTCCTTGAGGCCGGCGAACAGGTTGCCGACCATGACGGTGGCGGCGCCGGCGCCGATGGCCTTGACGATATCGCCGGAGAACTTGATGCCGCCGTCGGCGATGACCGGGATGCCGTGCTTGTCGGCCTCCTCGGCGCAATCGTAAACGGCCGAGAACTGGGCCACGCCGATACCAGCCACTACGCGGGTGGTACAGATGGAGCCGGGGCCGATGCCGACCTTGACGGCGTCGGCCCCGGCCTCGATCAGCCGGCGGGTACCCGAGGCCGTGGCCACGTTGCCGCCGATGGTGACCATGCCGTAACGGCGCTTGATTTCGCGCACCGCGTCACAGACGCTCTTGGTGTCGCCGTGGGCGGTATCCAGCACCACGAAGTCGCACTTGGCCTTCTGCAAGAGCGGCAGGCGCAGCTCGAAGTCCTGCGGCGAGACGGCGGCGCCGACCAAGAGGCGGCCGGCCTTGTCGGTGGCGGCGTGCGGGTAGAGCTCGTGCTTCTCCATGTCCTTGACGGTGATCAAACCGCGCAGCCGGCCCTCGTCGTCCACCACCGGCAATTTCTCGATGCGGTAGTGGTCGAACTTCTCGCGGGCGCTCTTGGGCGTCGGCTCGCCCCGCTCCAGCACCAGCTCGCGCGTCATGGCGTCGCTGACCAGGGCCGTATCCTCGCGGCGGAAACGCAGGTCGCGCGCCGTGATGATGCCGACCAGCTTGCCCTCCGGCCCCAGCACCGGCAGGCCGGTGACGCCGTGGCGGCTCATGATAGCGCGCACGTCGCGGATGGTGCGGTCGGCCTCGACGGTCACCGGCGACTCGATGATCCAGTTGAGGAAGCGCTTGACGTGCGAGACCTGCTCGGCCTGTTCCTCGGGCGCTAGGTTGCGGTGGATGACGCCGGCGCCGCCCTGCAGGGCCAGGGCGATGGCCAGGCGGTCTTCGGTGACCGTGTCCATGGCGGCGCTGATGATAGGCACATTCAGCCTGATGTCGGCCGCCAGCGTGGTAGTGACGGAAACGTCACGCGGCAGCACCTCCGAGTAGGCCGGCAGCAACAGCACGTCGTCGTACGACAAAGTCTCGCGTATGTTCATGGCTCCCCCTTTTATGCACAGCTCGTAGTCCCGTTCAGGCCTTGAAGCGATTGGCCACCGGTCGGTAGCGCGCCACCAGGGCGCGGGCCTTGGCCGCCGCCCGCCCATTGTACAAGTGCGGGTTGCGGAAAAAATCGGCCGGATCGGCGTAGCCCAGGCCGCGCAGCTGGGCGAAAACGGCCGCCTCGGCCTCTGGGTGCCTGGCCAAAGCGTCGCCGAAACTCAGCTTTTCCTTTTCGGCCAAAAGCGTGATGGTGCGGATGATCTCGTGGGCCTCGGCCAGGCCGCTCTCGGCCAGCAGGATGTAGGCCGGCTCGGCCAGGACGCTGCCGCCGCCGGAAGCCAGGTTGGTCAGCATGCGCTGGCGGTTGACGCCGAGCGAACGCAGTACCGACAGCATACGGTTGATGGCGGCGCAGAAACCGGCCACATAGTCGGCCACGAAACGCTGGCTGGCCGAGTTGGTCAGGTCGCGCTGGTGCTCCGAAATCTGGTCCATGTAGAAGGTCAGGACGCGCGGCGCAAAGGCCTTCCAGAGGCTCTTGACGTGCTCGCAGTTCCAGGGATTGCGCTTCTGCGGCATGGTGGACGAGCCGACCTGCCCGGCGGCGAAGCCCTCGCGCACCTCGTCGATCTCGGAGCGCTGCAGGTTGCGCAGGTCGTCGGCCAGGTTGGCGATGACGCCGAAGGCGGTGTTCATTTCCTGGAGCAGGCGCAACTGGTGCTCCGGCTCGACCAGCTGGGTGGAATGCTCGCTAGGCCTAAGGCCGAGATTGGAAAGGTAGAGCGTCTCGACCGCTTCCGGGTCGGCATAGCTCATGGACAAGGCGTTGTAGGAGCCGGTGGCGCCGGCCAACTTGCCGCGCAGGTCGGCGGCGCGGGCGGCCAATTCCGGCAGGCACTTACCCAGCCGGGCGACGTACTCGGCCATGGCAAAGCCAAAGGTGATGGGCACGGCGTGCTGACCATGGGTGCGCCCAACCTGCGGCGTGTCGGCCTCGGCCTCGGCCAGGCGGCAGAGCTCCTCCAGCAGGCTGGCCAGCAGCGGCAGAACCACCCGGGCGGTGACGTCGCGCAGCCGGGCGGCCTGGGCAGTATCCAAAATATCGACACTGGTGGCGCCCAGATGAACCAGAGGCGCGATCTCTGAGGGCAGCAGCTTCTGCAGCACATTGACCAAGGCGCGGATATTGTGCCGGGTGGTTTCCTCCTCCCGGTAGACGGCGGCGACGTCCAGCTGGTCGACCACCGCATCCAACACCGCCGGGGTGATGGCCGCGGCCAACTGGCGACTGTGCAGGTGCGCCTTGACCAAGGCCATCTCGGCGCGGGCGCAATAGCGCACGACAGCGTCCTCGGACAGGTAATCGGCGAGTTGGTCGAAGACGGCTTGGTTGGAGGCCCAGTAACGATGGTCCAGGGGGGAAAGGTTGCGGAAGATGTCTCGTGATTGCATAGGTGGTTATACCTTGAATGGAGAGGGCAAGGCAAGGGGGAGCACGTCGCACAGGGCGGTCCAGCGCTGAGAACCGCAGGGTGCAGAGTACGGATACGGGGTATTGCCATGGCTACGGCGTGGAAGCTTGTATATGGGAGGGGCAGACGCGGGGCCTGGCATTAAAAAACAAGGCCATGTACCATGGTCTTGTTTTTTAACGCCACCCGCGCGGTGGCGGCTCCCGTGTGTAAGCTAAAGCCGGGTTTAATGGTTTCACGCCGTGGGGGCGGTGGAGCGCGGCGGCTTGCAGCGCCGGACTGAGCTCATAACCAGGTGCAGCAGAATTTCAGGCTATCTGCCTGGAATTCTGCTATGTCAAGTCGACGTCAGGCGACTTGACGATCCCCCTCGGCCGGGCTTCCGGCGCCATTGGGCTGAGGTTGGTCTGGCGGTCTTGCATGGCAAGCCCACCAGTGTTGGGGTGCTGGTATGGCGCCGGCGATCCCGGCTCGTGGCTATTGCCACGCGCCCCCACGCTTGGTGGTAGAAGGCAGGCGCGTTATAGCCGGCTGGGCGCTGGCGCGCCGGCCTTGCCTCACGGCGTTCTAACCTCCAGGCTGCTGGAGAAGGTGCCCAGTAAGCGCTACCATCACCCCGTTGGCGCAGTTTTATAGCTTCTCGGATCAAGCCGGTACGGCAGCAGCTGGCTGACGGCCGCCGGGTTATACGCCACCAAAGGCAGGGTTGAAAACAGGTGGCACAGGTAGCTGTACGGCTCGTGGTCGTTGGCCTTGGCGGTTTCGATCAAGGAATAGAGGCTGGCGCTGGCTCTAGCGCCGGCCGGGGTGTCCATGAATTGCCAGTTGTTGCGACCGATCACGAAGGGCCGGATGGCGTTTTCAACGCCTTATCCTAAACTTCGGATAAGCGGTGTTATGCTCAGGAATCCGTAATCCTCAGGATTCAGGCAAGTCATCAAGAAGCAACAAG